>OGCO01000138.1_pt1 | contig 114055 bp, 98 predicted proteins | sample 1570171 | NCBI WGS metagenome assembly OGCO01 (sample SAMEA4370583, study PRJEB24528) | human gut metagenome
AAAGCGGTACGCGAGCTGGGTTCAGAACGTCGTGAGACAGTTCGGTCCCTATCCGTTGTGGGCGCAGGAAATTTGAGAGGAGCTGTCCTTAGTACGAGAGGACCGGGATGGACGTACCTCTGGTGTACCGGTTGCAGACCAACTGCACAGCCGGGTAGCTATGTATGGAACGGATAAACGCTGAAGGCATCTAAGCGTGAAGCCGCCCTCAAGATAAGATTTCCCATTCTTCGGAAGTAAGATCCCTTAAAGATAATGAGGTTGATAGGTTGGAGGTGTAAGCATGGTAACATGTTCAGCTGACCAATACTAATAGATCGAGGGCTTGACCAAAAAAAGATTACTCAAGGATTGCTAAGTTTGTATTCAGTTTTGAAGGTGTAATCCCTTAATAAAAGAAAGATTTCCGGTGATGATGCGCCTAGGGGACACACCCGTTCCCATTCCGAACACGACGGTTAAGACCTAGGCGGTCGATGGTACTTGGTGGGCAGCTGCCTGGGAGAGTAGATGGTCGCCGGAATCCAATTCAGATAGAATCGCAAATGCGGTTCTATTTTTTGCTGTTTTTAAAGAAAAATCGGCATAAAAAGAAGAAATCCTTCCTTATTAAATTAAAGTGGATTTCTTCTTCTTTTTTATTGTGATTTGTTTAGTTTGCTGCTATATTTCTTGCAACATGCACGCCGCTTGCGGATGCGTGGGAGAGGGAATGGGTGATGCCGCTGCCATCGCCGATGATATACAGCCCATCATAGCGGCTCATCAGCTGTTCATTGACGGCAACCTCCATATTATAGAACTTTACCTCTACACCATAAAGAAGGGTATCATCATTTGCTGTGCCGGGCGCAACCTTATCGAGTGCATAAATCATTTCGATAATGCCATCCAACAGGCGTTTGGGCAGAACAAGACTCAAATCACCGGGGGTTGCATTCAATGTAGGTGTAACGAAGGATTCCTCTATACGCTTTGGTGTGGAACGACGACCACGAATCAAATCACCGAAGCGCTGCACAATTACACCGCCGCCCAGCATATTGCTCAGGCGGGCAATGGATTCGCCATAGCCGTTGGAATCCTTGAATGGCTCAGAAAAATGCTTGGCAACCAACAAAGCGAAGTTTGTATTGCCTGTTTGCAGGGCAGGGTCTTCATAGCTATGCCCGTTTACAGTGATAATGCCGTTTGTGTTTTCATTTACAACAGCACCCTTGGGGTTCATGCAGAAGGTACGCACCTTATCCCCGTATTTCTGGGTGCGGTATACGATTTTACTTTCGTAAAGCTCATCGGTAAGATGAGAAAAAACCTCCGCAGGCAGTTCCACGCGCACACCAAGATCAACGCGGTTGGATTTTGTGGGGATTTCCAGTTCATTACAAATGCGTTCCATCCACTTACTGCCGCTGCGTCCAACGGAAATGATACATTTTTCGCAGGAAAAGCTTTCCTCTGCACAATTTACCGCATAGCCATTTTCCAGAACGGTAACGGAATTGACGGGTGTATCGAAGAAGAAATCTACCTTATCCTTCAGATGTGCATAAAGATTTTCCAGAACAATATAATTTATATCCGTACCCAAATGACGCACAGATGCGTCCAGAAGGTGCAGGTCATTCTGGATACAAAGCTTTTTGAACTTTGTGCCGGCGGTGGAATACAGCTTTGTGCCTGCACCGCCATAACGCATATTGATGGTGTCAACATACTGCATTAAATCCAAGGCATGTTTTTTGCCGATATATTCATATAAAGTACCGCCGAAATCGTTGGTGATGTTATATTTCCCATCGGAAAAAGCACCTGCACCGCCAAAGCCGCTCATGATGCTGCAGCTTTTACAGCTGACACAGCTTTTGATTTTATCCCCATCAATGGGACAGTGGCGTTTATCGAGCGCATGACCTGCCTCGAAAACAGCAACCCTCATCGTAGGCTTTTGCTGCATCAGTTCATAAGCAGCAAAGATACCACCGGGACCTGCGCCGATAATAATGACATCATAATTCATTCCTTTTCCTCCATTATCTCTCATTATCTTTTATTCTCTCTTATTTATAGCCGGATTGTCGTCCAATCCTCGCAGTTCCATACCTCAGTCACAACATCCTGATAAAATTCAGGTTCGTGACAAATCAAAAGAATACTGCCCTTATATGCCTGCAAAGCACGCTTTAATTCTTCCTTTGCATCCACATCCAAATGGTTGGTTGGCTCATCCAGCAGAAGAACATTGGTTTCGTTGTTGATGAGCTTGCAAAGGCGAACCTTTGCCTGCTCGCCGCCGCTGAGTACCTTCACCATGCTTTCGATATGCTTTGTGGTCAGGCCACATTTTGCCAGAGCGGAACGCACCTCATATTGCGTAAACGAAGGAAATTCCTTCCAGATTTCATCAATACAGGTGACATTTTCGGTGTATTTCTTTTCCTGCTCAAAATAGCCGGTATAAAGATAATCCCCCAGTTCCGTTTTGCCGCTGAGAGGTGGGATTTCGCCGAGGATGCTTTTCAGCAGAGTGGTTTTCCCAATCCCGTTTGCACCTACAAGCGCAATTTTCTGTCCGCGTTCCATGGAAAGGGTGAGAGGTCTGGAAAGGGGTTTATCATATCCAATCACCAAATCCTCTGTCTGGAAAATGTATCTGCCTGCGGCACGCGCCTCTTTGAAGTTGAATTCCGGCTTGGGCTTTTCCTTCGCCAATTCGATGACATCCATTTTATCCAGCTTTTTCTGACGGGACATTGCCATATTTCTTGTGGAAACACGCGCTTTATTGCGGGCAACGAAGTCCTTTAGGTCATCGATTTCCTGCTGCTGCTTACGATATGCCGCCTCAAGCTGCGCCTTTTTCATGGCATAGACCTCCTGGAATTTATCATAATCCCCGACATAGCGTGTCAGCTCTGCATTTTCTACATGGTAAATCAGATTGACCACGCTGTTAAGGAAGGGAATATCATGCGAAATAAGGATGAAGGCGTTTTCGTATTCGATCAGATAGCGTTTCAGCCATTCGATATGATTTTCGTCCAGATAGTTGGTCGGCTCATCCAGAAGAAGAATATCCGGTTTTTCCAGAAGCAGCTTACCCATTAAAACCTTGGTTCTCTGTCCGCCCGAAAGCTCTGTGACATCTCTGTCCATGCCGATATCCGCAAGACCGAGGGCACGTCCGATTTCGTCCACCTTGGAATCAATGATATAAAAATCATGATGCTCCAGAGTTTCCTGTATACTACCCGTTTCCTCCATCAGAAATTCCATGCGCTCTGCGTCAGCTTCCGCCATTTCGGCATAGTAGGCGTTCATCTGCGCCTCAAGGTCAAAAAGATAGCCGAAGGCAGATTGCAGAACGTCTCGGATGGTCTGTCCCTGTTCCAGAACGGTATGCTGATCTAAATAGCCCACACGGACATTTTTGCTCCATTCGATTTTGCCCTCATCAGGCATCAGCTTTCCTGTGATAATATTCATAAATGTGGATTTCCCTTCGCCATTTGCCCCAACAAAGCCGACGTGCTCCCCCTTCAGAAGGCGGAAGGATACGTCTGTGAAGATGGCTCTGTCACCAAAGCCGTGGCTGAGCTTTACTACATTTAAAATACTCATGTATCGTTCTCCTTATGCTCTTTCCTTTAGTAATTGTTCCAGAATTTTTGCCGCGCCAAAGTGATTGCAGTCCTCCGCAATCATATCCGCCGCAGCCTTGATGTGTGCCTCGCCGTTTGCCATGGCAACGCCAATGCCCGCAAATTCCAGCATGGGCAAATCGTTATCGCTGTCTCCCATGGCAAGCACATGCTCCGCTTCGATGCCAAGCAGGGCACAAAGCGTTTCCAATGCCTTCGCCTTGGTGGCAAGGGGAGAGGTGATTTCAATATTTTCCGGTGTAGATGCGGTAACGGAGCAAAGACCGAGTGCCCGCAGCTCCGCCCAGACCTGCTTTCGCAAGTCCATATCCCGAAAAATCAGATTGATATTTTCCAAAATGGCATGGCTTTTCTGCATTTTCTCCCAGAAATTTTCTACAGGGGTGCGGCTGTTCAGAATATAGCGCACATGGCTTTCCGTCAGCCCGTAGGGGGAAAGATTTTCATAGACGCTTTTCGCAATATACGCCTTGCCATGGATAAAATATTCCGTGATGACAGGCAGACGCTTGGCAATGGGAATCACTGCATCGACTGCATTGGGCGAAAGATTATTTTCAATGATGGCTTTTTTTTCCACTGCGTCATAAATCGCCGCGCCGTTGCTGGTGATAACATAGCGCAGAAAGGGCAGTGCCTTGATTGCCTGTGGCACTGTGCTGAAGGGTCTGCCTGTGGCAGGCACAAAATAAATGCCCTGTTCGTTCATCTGTTCCAACGCATGATATAAGCGAGGGGTAATTTCCTTATTTTTATCGAGAAGGGTGCCATCCAGATCGGAGGCAACCAGCTTTATGTATTTCATAGTATCACCTGCCCATTCTATCTATTCTATCAGATAAAGGAACACGCTACAATAAAAAGGAAGTGACTTTTTGAAAGAAAATTTCGTTTGAGGGTTCTGTCTGTATTTCTCTGGAAAAAGGCAGGCAGATATGATATGCTAACAGCAGAAGCGGAGGAGAAACGGAGGGATTTACATGGTTTTTACGCCATTTAGGCTGAGAGAGTTGGAATTGAAAAATCGTTGGATTATGCTTGCCATGCACACAGGCTTTGCGACAGGCAATGCGCTGACAGAGCGCGACTATGCCTTCTATGAGGAGCGGGCAAAGGGCGGCGCGGCGGCAGTGACGGTGCTGCTTGCTGTGAATGAAGCAGGGGCACTTAAGGGAATGTATGACGCGGAAACGGTAGAGAAGGAAAGCCTGCGGACACTTGCGGAACGCGTCCACGCGCACGATTGCAGGCTGATTGTGCAGCTGTTCCACTGCGGACGAAACGAAAGCGCGAAGAACCACGGCGAAAAGCCCTTGCTTGCGCCTTCTGCGGTGGCTTCGTCTATTTTCAGGGCAGAGCCGCAGGAAATGACGGCAGAGGAATTAGCCAAAACAAAGGCGGCGTTTGCCAATGCGGCGGCATTGTGCAAGGAAATCGGCGCGGATATCGTAGAGGTGAGCGCATCGGCAGGGTATCTGCTTTCGGAATTTTTCTCTCCGTTGACAAATCAGAGAACGGATGTATATGGCTATCAGACAGAAAACGGCATGACCTATCCATTGGAGGTTCTGGCGGCAGTGCGTGCGGCAGTAGGGGATTTCCCAATACTGGTAAAGGTTTCTGCGGCGCAGATGGTAGAGGGCGGCTATGAGCTGACAGATACGCTGCGTTTCTGCAAAAAGGCAGAGGATGCAGGGACGATTGATGGTGTGACGGTAACGGGCGGCTGGCATGAATCTCCGGTGGAGCAGATTTCCTATCATGTTTCCAAGGGGGGATATGCGCCGTTTGCAGGCGCTTTGAAGAAATATCTTTCTGTGCCTGTGATTGCTTGCAATCGGATTCATGATGCGGAAACGGCGGAACGGATTCTGGCGCAGGGTCTCTGCGATTTCTGCGGTACGGCAAGGGCATTTCTGGCGGATGCGGCATTTGCCAATCGTTTGCAGGCGGGCAAGCCCTATCTGCCCTGCCAGAGCTGCAATAAGTGCATCGCGGCAGTGCTGAAGGGGAAGGAGCTTTTCTGCGCCTTCAACCCCGAAGCAGGGAATGAAGCCTTTGAGCACCAGAGAAGAAAGATTGCAACCCGAAAGGAATGTATTGTCATCGGCGGCGGTCCTGCCGGCATGGAAGCGGCGAAAAAATCCGCAGAGCGCGGCTTTGTCACAACACTGCTGTGCAGGGAAAAGGAGCTTGGCGGTCAGCTGCGGCTGGCAGCATTACCTCCGAAAAAGGAGGGTCTGCTGGATTATATTGCCTACATGAAAGCAACCCTTGCGGAGCTAGGCGTTACCGTTTTGACAGAAACAGAAGCAACGCTTGATTTTATTAAAGAAAGAAAACCGTATTTTACGGTTGTGGCAACAGGCAGTCAACCCGAAAAGCAGCCAATTGAAGGCTTGTCTGATGAAAAATATTTTACGGCGCAGGAAACCTTGCAGATGCCGGAAGAAAAAATTGCGGAAATGCTTCAAGGAACTGTGGCAATTCTGGGCGGCGGCGCAGTTGGTTTGGAAACGGCAGCATTTCTGGCGCAGCGTCTGCCGGAGGGTGCAGCGGAATTCGGGATTAAGATTATCGAGCAGAAGAAAAAAATGGGCATGGACATGGGCGCAATGGCGCGTCCGCTGTTAAATGAATTGAAGAAAAAGAATGTCAGCTTTTTGACAACTACCACTGCAACGCTGATGGACGGCAGCAAGCTGTATGTCAAAATCGGCGAAATGACGCTGTTTGTTTCCGCGGATACAGTTATCTGGGCAGGCGGCAGTGAGCCTGTTGTGGATACGGAGCTGACCATGTGGCTGATGGATGAGCGGATGAGCTATGCCGTTGTGGGGGATGCAAATGAAATCGGCGATGGTGGCACAGCAATCAAAGATGCGTATGAATTGTACACACATTTGTACCTTGCATGACAAGATTTGTGTATATTGTATTTTTTCGAGATATTGATGAAATATTTTTCGGCAGATATTGCCAAGAGAAAAACATTGTGCTATATTTAGTACAAGTGTTAAATAATTGCCAAGAAATCAGGGAAAATCGCAGTACATTCTCGTTGGCAATGAAAAAAATACTGAGAAATATCACCATTTTTCTTGGAAAGGAAGCGGAAAGTTATGGATTTTATCAAAAGAACATGGGCAGAAATTGATTTGGATGCACTGGATTACAACATCAAGAGCATCAAATCCAAAATGGAACCCGAGCATAAGGTTATGGGTATTGTAAAGGCGGATGCGTATGGTCATGGTGACGGCTTTGTAGCACGCAAGCTGCAGGCAGGCGGCTTCGACTGGTTCGGCGTTTCCAACATCGAAGAAGGTATGAGCCTGAGAAACGAAGGCATCACAAAACCCATTCTGGTTCTGGGCTATACACCCGCAAGCTGCGTAGAAATTCTTTGCCAGCAGAGCATTACAAACGCAATCGTCGGGATTGAACATGCAAGAAGCCTGCAGGAAGCGGCAGCAGCAGCAAATGTTGTTGTAGAAGGTCATATTAAACTGGATACAGGTATGACTCGTGTTGGTTTCCAGACAGATGATGCAGACTTCGATCAGTCCCTGAAGGATATCATTGAAGTAAGTAAAATGCCCAACGTAAAGATTACAGGTATCTTTACACACCATGCAGTTGCTGACTCCTACACAGGTGATAACCCCGATTTCACAAGAATGCAGTTTGCTCGCTTCGATAAAATGGTAACAGCTTTGCAGGATGCAGGCGTACATGTTGGTCTCCGCCACTGTGCAAACAGCGCAACCACAATCGCTTATCCCGAAAGACATATTGATATGTGCCGTTCCGGTATCATTACATACGGTATGCTGCCCTCTAGCGAATGCGAAGGCATGATTGATTTGAAGCCTTTGATGACAGTAAAATCCACAATCGGTCTGGTAAAGCATGTTCCTGCAGGCTCTCAGCTTTCCTACGGCAGAACCTATACAGCAGAAACAGACAGAAGAATTGCTACCATCCCTATTGGCTATGCAGATGGTTACAACAGAGCATTGTCCAACAAGGCTAAAATGATTGTTCATGGTAAATATGCACCCGTTGTTGGTCGTGTCTGCATGGACCAGCTGATGATTGACGTTACAGATATTCCCGAAGCAAAAATGGGGGATGAAGTTATCGTTGTTGGTACAGATGGCGATAAGCACTTCACATTTGACGATATGGCTGAAATCCTTGGCACAATCAACTATGAACTGCCCTGCGTATTGACAAAACGTGTTCCCCGTGTTTATAAAGAAAACGGCGAAATCGTTGGTATCGTAGACCATGTTCTGCATCAGTACAGATAAGAAAAATTGAAATAAAAGAGGAGTGGCTTTTGCCACTCCTTTTTGATCCTTTTTGAGTTGAAAATTTTCCGGTTGAAAAAGACATCCCATCGTAAAGACGGGATGTCAATTTTTTTGTCTGATAAAGCTGTAGGCTTACAGCTTTGCAATCACTGCGTCCGCAAATTCCTCTGTGCTTGCGGTGCCGCCCATATCCTGCGTCAGTGTTTTCCCTTCGGAAATGACATCGGTTACGGCTTTTTCGATTGCCGCTGCCGCCTTTGCCTCGCCCAGATGTGCCAGCATCAGGGAAGCGGAAAGGATGCAGGCAGTCGGGTTGATTTTGTGCTGTCCTGCAATATCGGGAGCAGAGCCATGGATAGGCTCGAAAATTGCACCGTCCTTGCCGATATTTGCGCTGGGGGTCAGACCAAGACCGCCAACCAGACCTGCACACAAGTCGGAAACGATATCGCCGTAAAGGTTCGGGCAGACCAGAACATCATATTCCTCAGGGTGCATCACCAGACGCATACACATGGCATCGACAATGCTGTCTGTAAATTCGATTTGCGGATATTCCTTTGCAATCTCTCTTGCAACATCCAGAAACAGACCGTCTGTGCATTTCATGATGTTTGCCTTATGTACGGCTGTTACTTTTTTTCTTCCTTCTCTTACGGCATATTCAAAGGCGTAACGGCAGATGCGCTCGCAGCCCTTTCTGGTAATCAGCTTGATGCTTTCCGCCGCATCCTCGCCAACCATGTGTTCAATCCCTGCATACAGGTCTTCTGTATTTTCGCGCACGATAACAAGGTCGATATGATCATATCTTGTGATTACGCCGGGATAGGTTTTGGCAGGGCGCACGTTTGCATAAAGGTCAAAGGTTTTGCGCAGTGCCACGTTTACGCTGCGGAAGCCCTTGCCGACAGGGGTTGTGATAGGCCCTTTCAGCGCAACACCGTTCTTGCGGATGGAATCAATGACATGGTCGGGCAGGGGCGTGCCGTATTTTTCAATCATGGCTGCGCCTGCTTCCATTTCATCCCATTCAATGGCAACGCCGGTTGCCTCTACAACGCGCTTCGCTGCTGCAACAACCTCAGGGCCGCTGCCGTCCCCGGGGATAAGAGTTACTTTATGTGCCATATTATTTTGCCTCCTTTGTATAGTTCAGCAGACCGCCTGCGAGCAGAATGTCGCACTGTCTTGCGGAAATATTCAGTCTTGTGGGAATTTCTTCGCCGGTACGCACCAGTGTTACCATTACGTTCTGTCCCTCTACTGCGCCTTTGATCTGGTCTGCGGCATATTTGATGACAAATTCGTCCCCAAGGCGGATGTTGTCATAGTCCCATTCGTTTACGAATACCAGAGGCAGGATACCGTTGTTAATCAGGTTTGCCATGTGGATACGCGCGAAGGATTTTGCGATAACACCCTTTACGCCAAGCTGCAGGGGAGCCAGTGCCGCATGCTCGCGGCTGGAGCCCTGCCCGTAGTTCTGCCCTGCAATGATAAAGCCGCCGCCTGCCGCCTTTGCTCTTGCGGGGAACTCGGGATCGCAGGGGGTCAGACAGTAATCTGCCAGATAGGGTACGTTGGAACGGAAGGGCAGAAGCTTCGCGTTGGAGGGCATGATGTGGTCTGTTGTGATATTGTCCTCTACCTTAATCAGCGCGCCGCCCTTGATTTCCTTGGGTACCTTTGTGTTTTTGGGGAAGGGCTGAATATTGGGGCCTCTGACAACCTTTACACATTCGCCTTCGGGTGCAGGAGGAATGATGAGGTTATCGTTTACCATGAAATGCTCAGGCATGGAAACCAGAGGGGCTTCTCCCAGTGTATGGGGATCTGTCACAACGCCTGCCAGTGCGGATGCAACCGCTGTTTCGGGGCTGACGATATAAACCTGTGCGGATTTTGTCCCGCTTCTGCCTTCAAAGTTTCTGTTGATGGTACGCAGGGAAACCGCATTCGTTGCAGGAGCCTGTCCCATGCCGATGCAGGGGCCGCAGCCACATTCCAGAATACGCGCGCCTGCGGAAATAATATCTGCCAGTGCGCCGTTTGCCGCCAGCATATTCATCACCTGCTTGGAGCCGGGTGCGATAACCAGACTGACATCGGGATGAACGGATTTGCCCTTTAGGAGTGCCGCAACCGTCATCATATCGGTATAAGAGGAATTGGTGCAGGAGCCGATTGCAACCTGATCCACCTTCAGACCTGCAACATCCTTTACCTGCTTGATATTATCGGGGGAATGAGGGCAGGCAACCAGAGGTGCGATTTCATCCAGAGCAATCGTTACTTCCTCATCATAGGTCGCATCTGCGTCAGCGGAAAGCTCGATCCAATCCTCACCGCGTCCCTGCGCGTCAAGGAATCTTTTTGTCACCTCGTCAGAAGGGAATACGGATGTGGTTGCGCCTAGCTCTGCGCCCATGTTTGTGATGGTTGCTCTCTGGGGAACGGAAAGTGTTTTTACGCCTTCGCCTGCATATTCCATCACCTTGCCGACACCGCCTTTAACGGACAGGCGGCGCAACACCTCAAGAATAACGTCCTTTGCCGTTACCCAGGGGGAAAGCTTGCCTGTCAGGTTCACACGGCAAACCTTGGGCATAGCCAGATAATACGCACCGCCACCCATGGCAACGGCTACATCCAGACCGCCTGCGCCAATCGCAAGCATCCCGATGCCGCCGCCTGTAGGGGTGTGGCTGTCAGAGCCGAGCAGGGTTTTGCCGGGCTTGCCGAAGCGCTCCAGATGCACCTGATGACAGATGCCGTTGCCGGGCTTGGAAAAATAAATCCCATGCTTGCTTGTCACTGTCTGGATATATTTATGGTCATCTGCGTTTTCAAAGCCTGTCTGCAGGGTGTTGTGGTCGATGTAAGCAACAGATTTCTCTGTTTTGACACGGGGAATCCCAATGGCTTCAAACTGCAGATACGCCATGGTACCTGTGGAGTCCTGTGTCAGTGTCTGGTCGATTTTGATGGCGATTTCCTTCCCTGCCACCATTTCACCGGATACCAGATGGTTTTTAATCAGTTTTTCGGTAATATTCATTCCCATATTCTCTTCCTCCTAAGAAAACTGTTTGATGAAATTTTATTTTTTTTAACAAATCCTTCTTACAGAAGCCCTGCCTGCTTTGCCAGCTCCGGCAGAAGCGCACATGTGGCTGCCTCCATCTCTTCCTCACTGATGAAGGTCATACGCCCGTCGCTGTACTGCTTATCTACCCATTCCTTGAGGATAGCGGTGCGAGGGTCATTCTTGCTGATTTTGCTTTCGCCCTCCAGATGCAATGTCTGGTTCAGCCAGTATGCAACGCCGGCAAGACCGGAGTTTTTGTTGACCTCTACGCTGAGGGGGCGGTTCAGCAGCTTTGCTGTATTGAAGATGTTATAAATTTCCTCATCCTTCGCAACGCCGTCTGCGTGAATACCGGCTCTGGTTACATTAAAGTCACGCCCGACGAAGGGGGTGCGAGGGGGAATTTTATAGCCAAGCTCTTTTTCATAAAATTCTGCGATTTCCGTAATCACGGTAGGGTCCATGCCATCTAATGTTCCTCTTAAGGAAGCATATTCCATTACCATTGCTTCGAGAGGGGTGTTGCCTGTGCGTTCCCCGATGCCCAAGAGAGAGCAGTTTACGGAGGAACAGCCATACAGCCATGCCGTTGTGGAATTGACAACCGCCTTATAGAAATCGTTATGCCCATGCCATTCCAGTAATTCGGAAGGGATCTGCGCAAAGTGGTTTACACCATAAATGATACCGCCGACAGAACGGGGCAGGGTAGCACCGGGGTAAGGCACGCCGTAGCCCATCGTATCACAGAAGCGGATTTTTACGGGCAGCTGATATTTATCCATCAGCTTTTTCAGCTCTGTTGCAAAGGGAACCACGCAGCCATAGAAATCGGCTCTTGTGACATCCTCAAAATGACAGCGAGGGGTAATGCCCATATCCAGAGCAGCCTCTACAATTTCCAGATAGCCGTCGATTGCCTGCTTTCTGGTTTTGTGCAGCTTATTGAAAATGTGATAGTCGGAGCAGGAAACCAGAATCCCACATTCGGGCATTCCCATTTCCTTGACCAGCTTGAAGTCCTCCTTTGTGGCACGAATCCATCCTGTGATTTCGGGGAATTCATAGCCTAGCTCGCGGCATGCTTCGATCGCCCTGCGGTCATTTTCGCTGTAAAGGAAAAATTCGCACTGTCTGATTTTGCCCTTGGGGCCGCCTAAGCGGTGCAGCATATCATACAGCGTTGCGATCTGCTTTGCCGTATAGGGAGCGCGAGACTGCTGTCCGTCACGGAAGGTGGTATCTGTCAGCCAGATTTCCTCAGGCACATTCATGGGTACCTGACGGTAGTTGAACGTAACCTTCGGCACTTCGTCATAGCTGTAGTTATCACGATACAGGTTGGGCTCAGGAATATCCTGAAGGCTGTATTTATAGCGTCTGAGTTCCAAAAGATTGGTTTTGTCGTTATAAGTGATCAAAGTTCTCACTCCTTCTATCTGGATTTGTTTATCATACAAAAACAAGTGCTTTGCATGATATTTTATATTTATAGAATATATCAATCATAGTGCCGTCTGTCAAGAGAAAACGATAAAAAAATTGAATATATGACAAAATGATGAAAAATCATGTTTTATTTGAATCTACAAGGTTTTTTAAAAAATACAATAAAAATTTTTCTATAGAAAACAATAAATTATTTCGATATATTAGTTTTTGTCCTAGAAAATAATTCGGAAATTCTATAGATAAATTATGATAGATTTTCTGTTTTTGCAAGAAAGCCGTTGATTTTGCGTGAAAAATAGGGAGACCTGTGCTATACTCAGAAAAGATAGGAGTGAGGTGTATGATTGAGCGATTTCCCGTTTGGGCACCCGGGGAGCATGGCATGGAGCGGCGGAGGGTTTATATCTACCTGCCCGATGAATATTACGAGAAGCCTAAGCGACAGTATCCTGTTTTATACATGTTTGATGGGCATAATGTTTTTTATGATGAAGATGCCACCTACGGCAAAAGCTGGGGGATGGAGCAGTATTTGCAGAAAAGCGGCAGAAAGCTGATGGTGGTTGCGCTGGAATCGAGCCGCGCGCCCGATTATGGCAGACTAAAGGAATATGCCCCTTTTTCGTTTACCACAGAGGAAACGGGCGGAATTATCGGCAACGGGGATATCACTATGGATTGGATTGTCCATGTTCTCAAGCGGACAGTAGATACCCAGTACCGCACCAAGGCAGACCGCAGGCATACCTTTCTGGCAGGCTCCTCTATGGGAGGACTTATGACACTTTATGGGCTTCTGGCGTATCCGGAGGTCTTTTCGCGCGGCGCGGCACTCTCACCTTCACTCTGGATTGATGCGGAAAAGGTCAAGGCGATGATTCGGCATGCCAGAGTGAAACGAAATACTGTGCTTTATATGGATTACGGCGCACTGGAATTTGCCGATCATCCGCACAGCCGCAGTCTCTTTGCGGAAGTCAGTGCATTGCTGATAGAAAAGCGTGTTTTGCTCAATAGTCGCATTGTCCCGCGGGGAACCCACTGTGAAGCAAGCTGGGAAAAGCAGATTCCGTTTTTTATGAAAACGCTGTTTGAATAAGGCGCAATCCGAACAAAAGATAACAGGAGGGATGTTCTATGAAAAATTTTGTATTTCTTTCCCCGAATTTCCCAACAAATTATTGGAAATTCTGTAAAGAGCTGAAGGAAAACGGCATGCGCGTACTGGGCATTGGCGATGAACCGTATGAGCAGCTGGATGAGAATGTGAAAAAAAGCCTGCACGAATATTACAAGGTTGGCAGTCTGGAAAATTATGATGAGGTCTATCGTGCGGTTGCCTTTTTTGCCTTTAAATACGGGCGGATTGACTGGCTGGAAAGCAATAACGAATACTGGCTGGAGCAGGATGCTAAGCTGCGGACGGATTTCAATATCACCACAGGCTTTCAGGTGCAGGATATGCCGCGGATGAAATATAAATCCAAAATGAAGGAAGCATACAGAGAGGCAGGGCTTGCAGTCGCGCGCTATACCCTTGTGGAAAGCATGGAGGGCTGCCGCCGCTTTGTTGCCGAGGCCGGCTATCCCGTTGTGGCAAAGCCGGATAACGGCGTGGGTGCCTCCCATAATTTCAAGATTACGAATGACGAGGAGCTTGCGGCGTTCTATAAGCAGCGTCACGAAGGGGTTGTCTATATCATGGAGGAGTTTGTCAATGGTGAGGTCTGCTCCTATGATGCCATTATTGATTCCAAGGGGAATATTCTTTTTGAAACGGGCAACGTAACCCCTGGCTCCATCATGGATATGGTCAACCAAAGCGATGACTGCAAATTCTATATCGTGAAGGATTTGCCTGAGGACACCAAACGGGCAGGGCGCGCCACGGTGAAAGCCTTTGGCGTGAAAAGCCGCTTTGTGCATTTTGAGTTTTTCCGCCTGCGTCAGGATCAGAAGGGATTAGGCAGGAGGGGCGAAATTATGGCACTTGAGGTCAATATGCGTCCCTGCGGCGGCTTTGGCCCCGATATGATGGACTATGCAAACAGTACGGATGTCTATAAAATCTGGGCGGATATGATTGCCTTCGACCGCTCCACAAAGCCGGAGGGCGCGCATGCGTTCTGCGCCTATGTCGGCAGAAGGGATGGCAAGCAGTATCAGCTCAGCCACGAAGAAATCCTCTCGCGCTATGGGGATGCTGTCCGTATGTCCGGTCGTCTGCCGGATGCGCTGAGTGTTGCCATGGGCAATCAGTTCTATATGGCAACCTTCCTCGAAATGGCGGAGGTAGAAGCATTTTTTGCCGCAGTCTCGGCATTGGTGTAAAATTTTTTGATACGCATAAATAAAAAACGCCGTGAGAGAAGATTGTTCTCTGATACGGCGTTTTTGTTGTTTATTCGGAAATTCATCTGACAGGAATGGAAATCTCCATCAGAAATTTTTCATAGAATTTCCATGAACCTCATGCGCTCTCTGCTGTCGGATTTTTCTCTCGGCAAAATTTCAGATAGAAAAGGATGCAGAGCATTACGGAAAGCAGAGAACCGCCTGCCGATGCCAACCCCATCGGGAACAGCGTATCGGGGAAGAGCATGGAAGCAAGATAGGACCCCGGTACACGCACAAGCAAAACCGAACTGATGTTGTGCAGGAAGGAAAGAACCGACTTGCCGCAGGCGCAGAAATAGCCGCTGAAGCTAAAATGAATCCCTGCAAAAACGCAGTCGAGGATATAGCTGCGCAGGTATTGTCCGCCGAAGCGAATGACCTCTGCGCCGCCTGCCGCCTGTCGGTCGGTAAAGAGTGCGACAAGCTGTTCCGCGCAGAGCTGTACCCCGATGCAGACGCAAAGCCCGAAGCCAACGGTAATGCAGATGGCATAGCGTAGGGTCTGTACAGCGCGTTCCGGCTTGCCTGCCCCGATATTCTGCGCCCCCAGTGCCGAAACGGTGGAAAGCATGGAAGAGGGGACAAGGAACACAAACCCGATGATTTTTTCTACAATCCCGACTGCCGCAGCATCGTTCAGCCCTCTGCGGTTTGCAATAATCGTAATCACGATAAACGCAATCTGAATTAGCCCGTCCTGCAAAGCAACAGGTACACCAATCTGCAAAATCTGCCCCACAACAGAGCGGCGCGGATGAAAATCCCCTTTGGAAAGAGAAATGCTTTTCCGCCTCAGAATCATAAACAGAGAAACAGCCACGCTGATGGTCTGCGCGAGGGTTGTGCCGAGTGCCGCACCGGCAGGGCCGAAGCCAAGCGCGCCAATGAAAAGATAATCCAGCATGATATTTGCCGCACATGCAATCGCAATGAAATACATCGGGCTTTTGCTGTCACCCATGCCACGGAAAATGGAGCTGATGATGTTATATGCCGTAATAAAGGGAATCCCCAGAAAGCAAATGGTCAGATATGCAACTGTGCCGTCTACCGCCTCCGCAGGGGTGGACATTACACCGACAATCGGGCGCACCAGAAGCAGCAGCACGACCGTCAGCACAATGGAAAGCCCAAAAAAGAGCGTCACAGTGTTGCCGACGTTTTCTGAAATCTGCTTATGGTTTCTGCCGCCCACTGCGCGCGCAATGCTGACGGTTGTCCCCATCGCAAGCCCTACGAGCATAACGGTCAGCATGTGCATCACCTGCGAGCCGATGGAAACGGCGGTTGTGCTAGCAACCCCGTCAAATTGCCCGATAATGAATAAATCCGCCATGCCGTAAAGCGTCTGTAAGAAATAAGAAAGCAGATAGGGCAGGGAGAATATGAGTATATTTTTACCGACACTGCCGGTGGTAAGGTTTCTTTCCATAGGGAACTCCTTTCGTTGCTTTAAAAAATCTTTTGTACATGGTATATGCTTTTGTAAAAATACATAAAATTTATATGTTTACATTAAACGCTACAACTATTGCAGAGTCAAGAGTTTTTGCCAAAAACAGGGTTCAAAAGAAAAAGAGCCTTCCGATTTTGTATTTAATCAGAAGGTTCTTAATTTTCTGTTTTTATTCCTGCTTTTGCTCCTGTGGTAAAAGTTTTTTCGTCAGATATTGTTCTCCCATCAAATCATCATACGTCAGCAGCTCATGCAGCTTGATATATTTGTTTCTCGTTTCCTCATCACAGCCCTCGGAATAAAGATTGTAATACGGGCTGATGACAGGGCAATGCGCATATAAATCCAGAAGGAAGTTGCTCCGCAGTGTTTCCGGTGCGCCGATGTAATCATACATCAGTGCTGTCAGCAGATACGGCGAAACGGGTGTGCCGTCTGCGCGGTATTCGTGCCCTGTATCGTAATTGCTGAATACAACATAGGGCGTGGAGAACATCTGATATTTCTCTTCCTCTGTCCAGTTTGCGGCAGTGGTGGAGGTGATTGTGCCGGTGGAGGCATAAACACCGAAATCGTTCCCCAGCGTCGGCAGGTGGTCGCCATACCAAAGCACAACGGTCGGCTTTTCTCTGTTCATCACGTACTCATACAATCTGCCAAGCTGTGCATCCGAATCGGAAACGCCCTTGCAGTAATTGTGCAGCAGGTTGCTTTCCTCCTCCGAAAGCGCATCGGAGGTAAAATCAATATTCCATTCGGAGGGGTCAAATTTATTCAGATACAGCCCATGGTTTTCCATGGTAATGCCCTGAATGAAAACGCCTTTTTCATGCGGCTGCTCCAGCTGATACATGATTTCCTCCACAAGGCTTTCATCTGTCAGGAAGGGGCCGCTGTTGAAATGCTGCTCTGCGTGTAAATCATATTCCCCCAGCATTTCATCAAAGCCAAGCAGGGGATAGGCGCGGTCACGTTCATAAAATTCCTTCTGATAGGTATGAATCCCAATGGTATCATAGCCCTGATTCTTAAATTCGCGTGCATAGGAATAAATGCTGTTGAATACATACTGCTGATACGGCACATTGCCGGAGGGCAGCATACTTGTAGTCATGCCGGTCAGAATCTCAAATTCGGGACGCACCGTGCCGCCGCCGAAGGTGCAGGAAACCATGCTGCCGCCGTGGTTTTCCGCAAGAATCCTGCGGTAATTGGGAATCGGGTCCTCTGTAAAGCTCACGTTTTTCAGCGTGGTAGGGTCCCAGAAGGATTCCGAAAGAATCACAATGACATCGGGATTCTGGAAATCTGCGCCGCTAGCTTCGTCCGGCTGATATTGTGCAAATGCCTTTTCCAAATATCTCTCGCTGTAATTATCCGGATCACCCATGTTTAAGGAAGAAAGGTTTAGCACAAAAGCGGTCAGAAAGCCGTTTTCGGTGTAGTTTTTTGTCTGATCGGTCGGTGCCTCGGAGGAAAGCCCCAGCAGGCTGTAATCGGCTCGTACGGTGCCGTTCATGGTGCAAAGATACAGACACCCCAATAGAATCGGCGCACCAAGCACGCGTTTTTTCCATGCGATTGGAAGTGTCGGACGCAGAATCGCAAGCACCGCAAGATATGCCACCGTGCCGCCCCAGAGCCACCATAACGGTGTGGGGATTTTCAGCGCAGAAAGAAATGTGGTGAAGCTGTCTGCATTTTTTGCCAGCAGCATATCCCAAGGAAGAAAATGCTCCTTGAGGATTTCTGTTTTCAGAAAATCAACCGTCGGCATAATCGTAAATATTAAGCCTGTCAAAAGCGCTGCCAGGGGAACGTGCTTCCAGAGGCAGACCATCGCCCCGAAGAAAAGATAAATCAGAAGCATCCCTAACAGGAACGCCCCGTAATTTTCCGTTAAAAGCGTGCGCAGCAGCACCGCCGCGCCGTCCTCCCCGGAAAGAAAGGAAATGGCGTTGCCGCTCAGGCTCAGCCAGAGGGGAAACAGCAGCACCAGCAGCCACATGATGAAGGCGGCAGGCTTATGCGTTTGTATATACGCATCTATTTTTGTACGAATTTCTCGTAATTTTTTCATGTTTGCAAAACCTCTTTTGTGTAGATTGATTGAATTTCTAAATGGATATTTTAACACGATTTTCACGCGTTTTCAAGAAATTGAAGAATTAAAATTGTGAAATAAGCCAAACGCCTGATCTCGTCTTAGGAAGGCACGCGATAAAGAAAATTCTGCCTGTTCGCTTGACAGGGGATGTTTCGTCCTGTAAAGTAAAAAATAGTGCCGTAACTGTGCATTTATTTGCATGCAGATTTCGGCAGAGAACGAGAGGTGGCACCATGAAAAAGCAAGATTCCAATTATAATAATGAAAGCATCACTTCCCTAAAGGGGGCGGAACGCGTCCGCCTGCGCCCTGGGGTTATCTTCGGCTCGGACGGTCTGGATGGGTGCGAGCATGCCTTTTTTGAAATCCTTTCTAACTCCATTGATGAGGCGCGAGAGGGCTACGGCAAAAAGATTGAGATTACCCGTTTCAAGGATGATTCCATTCTCGTGCGCGATCATGGCAGGGGGATTCCTGTGGATTATAACCCCAAGGAGGATTGCTTCAACTGGGAGCTGGTGTTCTGTGAGCTGTACGCAGGCGGCAAATATCAGAATAATACAGGAGAAAACTATGAATTCAGCTTGGGTCTGAACGGTCTGGGCACCTGCGCAACCCAGTATGCCTCCGAATTTATGGATGCAGTGATTTACCGCGATGGCATGTGCTATCAGCTGCATTTTGAAAAGGGTGAAAATATCGGCGGTCTGATGAAGGAGGCGGCGGAAAAGCACCCCACCGGCACGCAGATTACATGGCGGCCCGATAGAGATGTTTTTACCGAAATTCATATTCCCCTTTCCTATTTTCAGGATGTGCTGAAAAAGCAGGCGGTTGTGAACGCAGGGCTTTTGTTTGAATTATATGATGAGGAAAGCGGCGAAACCTTCCAATATTGCTATGAAAACGGGATTCGCGATTATCTTGCGGAGCTGAACGGCGAAAATGGACTGACCGCTGTGCATTATCTCCAGACCGAAACCAAGGGACGCGACAGAGAGGATAAGCCCGAATATCGCCTGAAATTTGAAGCGGCATTCTGCTTCAATAATCATGTGAATGTACTGGAATATTACCATAATTCCAGCTTTCTGGAATACGGTGGCTCCCCCGATAAGGCGGTGCGCAATGCTTTTGTCTTTGCGATTGATAAATATCTGAAAAGCAATAGCTTATATAAAAAGGATGAAAAGAAGATCACCTTTGCGGATGTGGAGGACAGCCTGATTCTGGTCATCAATTCCTTCTCCACCGTAACAAGCTACGAAAACCAGACGAAAAAATCCATTACGAATAAATTCATTCAGGAGGCCATGACGGAGTTCTTCCGCCGACAGCTGGAGATTTATTTCATTGAAAATAAAATGGATGCCGATAAGATTGCGGCACAGGTGCTTGCGAATAAAAGAAGCCGTGAAACGGCGGAAAATACCCGTGTGAATATCCGCAAAAAGCTGACGGGCAGTCTGGATATGAATAACCGTGTGGAAAAATTTGTAAACTGCCGTACAAAGGATGTCTCCCGCAGAGAAATCTATATCGTGGAGGGCGATTCCGCGCTTGGCTCCTGTAAGCAGGGCAGAGATGCGGATTTTCAGGCGATTATGCCAATCCGAGGAAAGATTTTGAACTGCTTGAAGGCAGATTATAATAAGATTTTCAATAGCGACATCATCATTGACCTATTGAAGGTGCTTGGCTGTGGCGTTGAGGTGAAATCCAAGCATGATAAGGGGCTGAATTCCTTTGATCTGGCGCAGCTTCGTTGGAGCAAGGTTATTCTCTGCACCGATGCGGATGTGGACGGCTTCCAGATACGCACCCTCCTTTTGACGATGCTCTACCGCCTTGTACCGACGCTGATTTACGAAAAAAAGGTCTATATTGCGGAATCGCCGTTATATGAAATCCGCCATGGCAAGGATAAATATTTCGCCTATACCGACAGCGAAAAGGCAAAAATCACCGCCAAGCTGAAGGGCAAGGTGAAAATCAAACGCTCCAAGGGCTTGGGTGAAAATGCCGCAGATATGATGTGGGAAACCACCATGAACCCCGAAACGCGCAGGCTCATTCTGGTTACGCCCGATGAAGCGGAGCGCACACAGGCGATTTTTGAACTCCTGCTTGGGGAAAATCTTTCCGGCAGAAAGGAACACATTGCAGAGGAAGGTCATAAATATCTGGATATGATTGACCTCAGCTAAGAGGTGGATGTATGGCAAAGAAAAAAACAACAACGAAAAAAGAATATCACGATAATTTCATACAGGAGCAGCGCATTACCGATACGCTTGAGCTGAATTATATGCCCTACGCCATGAGTGTCATTGTTTCCCGTGCCATTCCTGAGATTGACGGCTTCAAGCCCTCCCATAGAAAGCTTTTGTATACCATGTATCTGATGGGGCTTCTGAAGGGGGACAGAACCAAATCTGCCAATGTGGTAGGGCAGACCATGAAGCTGAACCCCCATGGGGACAGTGCGATTTATGAAACCATGGTGCGTCTGACAAAGGATAATGAAGCGCTTTTGGTGCCTTTTGTGGATTCTGAGGGGAATTTTGGGAAATACTATTCCAGAGAGATGGCGTATGCCGCCTCCCGTTATACCGAGGTAAAGCTGGAGAGCATCTGTCAGGAAATCTTTGCGGATATTGATAAGGATACGGTTTCGTTTATTGATAACTATGACGGCAGCATGAAGGAGCCGGCGCTTCTGCCGACCACCTTCCCCAATATTCTGGCAAATCCGAACCTTGGCATTGCGGTCGGTATGGCATCCTCCATTTGCAGCTTCAACCTTGCAGAATTGTGCGAAGCAACGGCGCAGTATATCAAGGATGATACGGTTGATTTGTGCGAGGTGCTTTCCGCTCCCGATTTTTCCACCGGCGGCGAATTGATTTATAGCCGGAAGGACTTGGAGCAGATTTATAAAACGGGACGCGGCAGTGTGAAGCTGCGTGCAAAATATCGTTATGATAAAAAGGATAACTGTATCGAGGTCTATGAAATTCCCTATACCACCAATATCGAAGCCATTGTGGATAAAATCATCGCATTGGTTAAGGCAGGGAAAATCAAGGATATCACCGATGTGCGCGATGAATCAGACAGAAACGGTCTGAAAATTACGATTGACCTCAAGCGCGGCACAAATGTGGAGTTGCTGATGCACAAGCTGTTCGCCATGACACCTTTGTCGGATAGCTTCAGCTGTAATTTTAATGTGCTGATTCATGGCAAGCCCATGACGCTTGGCGTGGGCGAAATTCTGAAGCACTGGACGGACTTCCGCATGGATTCCATCCGCAGACAGCTTGCATTTGATATTCAGAAGAAATCCGAAAAATATCACCTGCTCGAAGGGCTTTCCAAAATCCTGATGGATATTGATAAGGCGATTGCCATTATCCGTGGCACCGAGGAGGAAAAAATGGTTGTGCCGAATCTGATGGCAGGCTTTGAAATTGATGAGGTGCAGGCGGAATATATCGCGGAGATTAAGCTGCGCAACATCAATAAGGAATATATTCTGAAACGCATTGCAGAGCTGGATGCACTGGAAAAGGAAATCAAAGGTCTGCATGAAACACTTCGCTCGGATGCAAAAATCAAAAATATCATCTGTAAGCAGCTGCGCAATGTGGCAAAAAAATACGGCAAGCCCAGAAAAACCGAAATCATCCATGAGGATGATGTGACGGTGCTTTCCAAGGAGGACTTCATCGAGGATTACCCTGTAACCTTCTTCCTGACGAAGGAGAATTATTTCAAGAAAATCAGTCAGGCATCTCTGCGTATGGCAGGGGAGCAGAAGCTGAAGGAGGAGGACGTTCTTCTGATGGAACAGGAGGGCGCAAACCGTATGGATCTGCTGTTTTTCTCCAATCAGCAGAATGTGTATAAGCTGAAAGCCTCGGATGTGGCGGATGCCAAGGCGAGTGCATTGGGGGATTATCTCCCGAATCTCTTGCAGCTTGACGCAGGGGAAACCATTATTTACATGACTGCAACAGCGGATTACAGCGGTCAGATGGTGTTTTTCTTTGCAAACGGCAAGGCGGCGAAGGTGCCGCTTTCCGCCTATGAAACCAAAACAAATCGCCGCAAGCTGGTCAATGCCTATTCCGCAAGGGCAGAGCTAGTGCGAATGGCGAAAATCGCGGAGGAAGCAGATTTTATGCTGATGCGCAATGCGGATAAGGCAACGCTCTTGAATACAGAGTTGATTCCGTTGAGTGCTACAAAGAACGCCGGTGGCGTGCAGGTCTTTACACTCAAGAAAAACAGTGCAGTTACCGCGGTGTTTGCCAAGGCAGAATTTGAAACAGAGGAATACGAATATTATCGCACGAAAAAAATTCCCACCACGGGACATTTTATACAGGAAAAGGATAAAACCACCAATCATCTGCCCGGGCAGATGGCGTTGGGGGAATAAGAAAGGATGACGAGTATGAAACGGTTTATGGCAATTCTTCTTGCAGGGATGCTGAGCCTTTCCGCCGCAGTGCCTTCCTTTGCCGCCGTTGCGACGAATGCAGGCAAATGGGCAAAGCCTTCCATCGAATTTGCCTATCAGCAGGGACTTCTGACGGAGGCGGATTTGCAGAAGGCAAAATCGCCCATGACGAGAAAGGATTTCTGCAAGATGGTGATGCGTTTTCTGAATGTAATCACCGGAAAGGAATGGAAAGCGGCAGGCAAAACGCCCTTTACAGACTGCGATGATGCAGATGTGACAGCGGCGTATGAGCTGGGTATTATCGGCGGCACAGACCCCGGTATTTTTGAGCCGAACAGCACGCTGACCCGCGAGCAGATGGCGATTATGGTGGCGCGCGTGATGAAAACCTGCGGCGTGGATTTAACGGAGAAGGCAAAGAAAAATCCCTTCAACGATACCGCGGAGCTGTTTGCTTCCTCCAATAAATATATCGACCAGTTGTATGGCATTGGGATTCTTGCGGGCTATCAGGATGGCGGCTATCATCCCTTCCGCGAAATGACGGTGCAGGAGGCTGTGGTTTCCTTTGTGAAGGCATATCGCTATATTGAGGAGCAGACCGGCGGCAAGGTGGAAATTACCGAACCAAAGGTGGACAAGGTGGACAGAGTGGACACCCAAAATGACACCAAAGTGGACACCAAAACGGACACGAAAGCGGACACCAAGACAGAGGAAGTGAAGGTGACGGATGCGGCGGCAACAGAAACGGTTACTGTCGGCGAAAAAAAAGTTTGTCTCGGCTGGACGGCGGCAGAGCTGAAGGCTGTCTGGGGCGAACCCGACCGCATTGACGATTCTGTGTATGGCTTAGAGAGATATGTTTATCTCAACAAGTATCAGAATTATTTCTTTGCAACGATGCAGGAGGGGAAAATTGTCGAAATTTTTGTGCCCGGCACAGGCTTTACCTATAACGGTACAAGCGGCAAGGGCATTGCGGCGAATATTAAGAATCTTTCCCACGTCAGCAGCTTAGAGCACAGCGGTATTGTATACAATGCCAATTCTGATGTGCATGTTCCTCTGGATTATGAGGGGAAAATCTGCGGTGTGCTTTTGCAGGAAAAGAGCTTTGCCCAGACAAAGGATTACCGGAGTACCTTGCAGTATACCACAAGAGAAGCCATGGAAGCGGAGCTGCTTGAACTGATTCAGGTGTGTCGTCTGGAAAAGGGTCTGTCCCTGCTTACGGCAGACAGTAAGCTGGGGGGCGTAGCAAGAGCACATTCCGAGGATATGACGGCGAAGGGATATTTCGACTATACCGGCTCTGATGGCTCGACACCCTTCAGTCGGATTCTGGCGAAGGGCAAAGCCTTCCGCACGGCATCCGAAACCATTGCTAAACAGCGCGGCGATGTGGTGCAGATTTATCAGGAATGGATGCGTACCGCTGCGAAGGAGAACAGCCTGACAGACGGCACCATGCAGGAGGCAGGCGTGGGGATTTCCGCAAAATCAAAGGAGCTTTATGTAACGGTTGATCTTTGCGGTCAGTAAAAAATGGAATAAAAGAAAAAAGTATACAGAACAGAAAAAAAGCCTTGCACGGGAGAATTTTCCCATGCAGGGCTTTTTTTGATCCGGATTTCAGAAATTTTCTGTCAAAGCCAGAATTTCCTTTTCCAGAAGGGCATAGAACACATCATAGCCTGCGTTGCTCCAATGCACGCCATCGAACTGAAACAGTGCATCATACGCTTCGAAGCCTTGTGCTTCCTTAATGTCCAGAAATGCCTGATATACATCAATGACGGGACAATGATAGCCCTTTGCCAGCTTTTTGACGATTTCCCCATATTTTTCAATGCGGTCGGTTGTGGTGAAGGGGTAGAAATCCGTATCCACCACGGGCGGCGGCGTAACCAGAACGGGCAGACAGACACCGCTATGGAAAGCAGAATCTCCGTGCTTTTCTGCCAGAAGGCGTTCCAGAATGAACATCATATTGTGTTCATATTCCCAAGGTGTACGATATTGCCCTTCGTTGAGGGCACTGTCATTGGAACCCAGCAGAATTACAGTAAGATGCGGCTTTAACCAAAGCACCTGACTTTCCAGCCGTTCTTTCGCTTCTCTGGTGGTTTCTCCGTTGATGCCGCGATTGTATACCTTCCAACGAAGCTGCGGATTTTTCTCCGGCAGCTCCCTTGCCAAGCGGAAGGGATATGCAATATGGGACAAAACACCATAGCCGTATGTTAAGCTGTCGCCAAAGGCAACCAAACGAAATTCTTTCATGGGGCAGACCTCCTTTTTTTCTCTATTCTAAAGAGAAAGCAGGAGAATGTCAATCAAAGCAAGGCTGTCATTTGCCTGTATGAAGATCCAACGTGGGGCGGATAATCTGCATGATGTTATCCTTGAAGGAACGCCCGACGAAGGCAAGCTGCTCCGAACCGAAAAAAGAAATCGTCCAAGGATTTTGGGATTTATCAATGGAGGACACATTTTTCAGATTGACAATAAAGGAGCGATGTGTCTGCACAAAGGTTTCCTTGGGCAGCACTTCCAGAATACGATATAACGGAACCGAAACACAGATGGTTTTTTTCAACAGATGAATGACAGATTTTTTTTGCTCACTTTCGATAAAAAGAATATCCTGATACGGAATTTTATAGATTGCTTTTTGCGTACTGATGCGGCAATAAAGGGGTTCATTATGTATGGATTCATTATTTGTGACACAAACGGAACCCCTGTCAGTACAAAGTTCATTTGCGGCAGAAGCGGCTGCTCCTGTCGTATGGATTGAATTTTTGCACATAATTATCTCCTCTTTCGTAATAAAACTTATGAAATTAGACTTATATTTTAAATTACACCAAGGGAATTTTCTTAAATTTTAACATAAAATGTAATTTCTTGTAAATATTTTCGTGCATAAAAATTATAAAAAGAATACTACAAAATTCGCGCTCTGTGAAATAATGCTGTCGCAGGTATTTTTTCACCTTTTCCGCATAGGATGAGAAAAGAAGGGAGGACGAGCCAATGCAGACAGAGGCAGTTTGGCGTGCATTGCCGAGGAAAATACGGGAGGTGCTTGCGGAGAAGGATCTGCACGATTTGCAGGAAATTCGCCTGCGTAGCGGACAGCCCTTGCTTTTAAAAAGAGAAAATCGGCTGTTTTCTCTGGGAAAGGAGGGGACGTTTCTGCCTGCGGCGGATGAAAAGGGGATGCGCATTTCCATGGCGGATCTGCGTGAAACTGTTTCGCTTCTGAGCGGCTATTCTCTCTATGCCTTTGAGGAAGAACTGCGGCAGGGCTATCTTACCATAGAGGGCGGACACAGAGTCGGCTTCTGCGGCAAGGCGGTTCTGGAAAACGGCGAAATCCGCACGCTGCGGCAAATCAATGCCTTAAATATCCGCATTGCGAGAGAAAGGAAGGGGTGGGGAGAGACGCTTCTGCCGCTTCTGCTGGAAAAGAATACGCTTTGCCATACCCTGCTTGTTTCGCCGCCGGGATGCGGGAAAACAACGCTTTTGCGCGATCTCATCCGTTGCCTGAGTGAGAGAGGAAAAACGGTCGGCGTGGTGGATGAGCGCGGAGAAATTGCACCGCTCAGAGACGGTATGCCGCAGATGGATGTCGGCCCCTGTACGGACATTCTGGAGGGCTGCCCGAAGGCGAAGGGGATGACGCTTTTACTGCGAAGCATGTCTCCTGATATCATCGCTGTGGATGAGCTGGGCAGGCGTGAGGATGTTGCCGCGGTGGAGGAGGTTTTAAACGCAGGGGTGAAGCTGATTGCGACGGCACATGGGCGGGACTTTGCCGACATTGAAACAAGACCGCAGCTGCGTGCGCTTGTCCGCAGAAAAATATTTGAACGGTATCTTTTTCTTTCTAATCGAAACGGCACAGGCACCATAGAGGGGCTGTGCGACAGGGAGGGGAAAATGATTGCGGAAGAAGAAATGACGATGAAAAAGGAGGAGGAAGCATGATGCGTTTGCTCGGCAGTGTGCTTGTGCTTAGCGCGACGCTCTGGTTCGGGGCATATTTCGCGGCAAAGGAGAAATATCGCTTGCAGGAGCTGGCAGAGCTGGAACGCGCAATCCTGCTTCTGCAAAGCCAGATTGCCTATCTTTCGGCTCCTCTGACGGAGGTTCTGGAAAGCATCGGCTGGAAGGCGGAGGGCGTGATTGGCGAGATTTTCGCGCAGGCGGCGGCAGTCATGGCAGAGAGGAAAAGGGGTTCTGCGGAGGAAATCTGGACAGAGGCATGGTCGAAGCGGCGGAATCAGATTTTTCTGACGGCGGAGGATTTGGATATGGTGCTTTCCTTTGGGAAAACCCTCGGCTATCTGGATAAGGCACAGCAGGAGGGGAGCATTTGTCTGCTGTTGCGGTATCTGGAGGAGGCATTGGCGCAGGGCAGAAAACGATTGGAGAAAAACGGCAGACTTTACTACGGCATCGGCGGACTTTCGGGATTGCTCATTATTGTAACACTGCTGTGAGGGGGGAGAAAATGGAAATCAATATTGTGTTTCGGATTGCGGCGGTCGGGATTCTGGTGGCAGTGTTGCATCAGGTACTGATGCGTGCAGGCAGAGAAGAACAGGCGATGCTGACCACGCTGGCAGGGTTGGTTGTGGTGCTGTTTTGGGTGATTCAATACATCAGCCAGCTGTTTGATACGGTGCAGACCTTATTTCAGCTTTGAGGAGGCGGTCGGATGGAAATTGGTAAAATCATCGCCATTGGTCTGGTGGGGACGATATTTGCCGTTCTGCTGAAAAAGGAAAATCCGCAGCTTGCGATGCTTCTTGCCGCTGTGACGGGGATTCTGATTTTCGGAATAATCTGTGTGCCGCTGGGGAGGCTCATTGGCTTGCTGCGAGAAACGGCGGAAACGGCGGGGGTCGGGGACGGCTATTTTGCAGTGGTGCTGAAGGTGATCGGCATTGCATATCTGACGCAGTTCGGCGCACAGCTTTGCGCAGATGCGGGAGAGGGAACGGTTGCGGCAAAAATTGAACTGGCAGGAAAGATTCTCATGATGACGGCGGCGGCTCCTGTGCTGATTGGACTGCTGGAACTGGTCATGGGCTTGGTATAGGAGGGGGCAGGATGAAGAAATGGGGGTTGCTTCTGATTTTGCTGCTTTCCCTTCTGCCAAGGACGACATTCGCAGAGGAAACGGCGGATGCAATCTGCATAGAAGGCGAAACGGAAGGGCTGGATACGGATGCTGTGGATGCGGCGACGGAGGAAATGGACGCAGAGGTCAGCTTTTCCGATTTGCTTGCGGAAATCCTTTCGGGGGAATTTGATTTTACATTCGCAAATATCAAGGAGAAGGCTCTGGAATTGACATTCGGAGAGCTGCGTATACAGGGCAGACTTCTGGCACAGCTGGTGCTGATTGTCATTCTGAGTGCAATTTTGAAGCAGTGCAGTGATTCCTTTCAAGGGAAAAATGTGGGCGAAATGGGATTTTATGTTTGCTACATGGTATTGATTGTGGCGATTCTGACCTCGTTTTACAGCATTTCACAGTCTGTTGTGGAGCGGATGCGAGGACTATGTGGGGTGTTTGGGGCGATGGTGCCCATTTTTCTGGTGCTTTCCGCTTCATCGGGGAATCTGACGCAGGGGGCTCTGATGGGGCCGACGCTGATGGGCGGCGCGACGGCACTTTCCGTTGGTATCAGCTATGTGCTGATTCCTGCGATTCAGCTTTCGATTGCCTTGGAGATGACGGATCATATTTCCGAAAAACCGATTCTGGGGAAATTTGCGGAGCTGCTGCGGCAGTGCATTTCCTGGGGAATGAAGGGGGCGGCAATGCTTTTTATGCTCCTGCTTTCCCTGCAGAAAATCGGCGGCGGTGCGCTGAACGGTCTGGCGGCGAAAACAGCGAAAATCGCAGTCGGGGCGGTGCCGGTGGTCGGGGGTGTGATGGGCGGCGCGGTGGAAACGGCAGCGGCTATGGCAGGAACGCTCAAAAGCGGCACACTGGTTGCAGCAGTAGTGCTTCTGCTCCTGCTTTGTCTGCCATTGCTCATCAAGCTGCTTGTGATCCTGCTTGTGTTTCGGCTGACGGCGGCTGCGGCGGAATTTATCTGCGAGGAACGCTTAGTAGAGTGCATTGCGGCGGCAGGGGAATACATAGGACTTCTGCTGGGGATTGTTTTTCTGGGCGAAGGGATGTTTTTCTTTTCGGCATTGCTTTTGTTGGGGGGCTTGTAGGCATGATGGCGGCATTTGCGGCATATATTAAAACCATAACTGCGTTGGCTGTTTTCTCTGCTCTGGTGGGACTGCTTCTGCCGGAGGGGAAATATCGCCGTTATACGGAGCTGGTGCTGGGGATTCTGGTGCTGACGGCGGTGCTGCGTCCGCTGCTTGGGCTGTTTCATGCGGCGGAAACGGGAGATTTGCCCTTGACGAGGATAGAGCAGGAATGGTCGGATACATACAACGGATACAGAGAAGAAGGGTGAGAGGATGCAAAAGAATTTGTGGAAGGGGTTATTTCGCCCCGAAAACAAAAAGCTGCGGAGCAATATTTTTCTGGCACTTCTGGCAGGGGTGCTGCTTCTGGCAATGGGGAAGAGCTTTTTCGGCGGAGAAAAGGAAACGCCTGCACAGGCGGAAACGCAGACGGCCTCCGATGTGGCGGAGCGGGAGACAGAAACGCGCATGGCGGAAATTCTTTCCAAGGTGCGGGGGGCAGGTGCAGTGGATGTCATGCTGACCTATTGCAGGACGGAGGAACGCACCATTGCACAGGATGAGGTACGGGAGGAATCGGAGAGGGACGGAAAATTCCGCGTGGAGCAGAAGGCGGTGCTGACCGAGGAAAAGGGCGGCAATACTGCGCCGTTCATCCTTTCGGAAAATGCCCCTGTGATTGAAGGGGTGGTTATTGTTGCGGAGGGCGGCGGAGATGCCACGGTGCAGGCGGCACTGCATCAGGCGGCAGAGGCACTTTGCAATGTGCCTGCGCATAAAATTGCAGTTTTGCAGATGAAATAGAATTTTTGCAGAGGGGGAAAAGGTATGTTTGTCATCAAAAGGAATCAGGTTGTGGTTACGGCACTGGCGGTGATGATTGCGGCGGCAGGCTATCTGAATTTTCAGGAAAGTCGCTCTTCCGAAGGAAAGCAGACGGCATTGCAGCTGACCGAGGAAGGGGATGTGACGGCGTTGGTGGATTATTCCGCTCTGCCGGATGATACGGACGAAACGGAGCTGGACCCGATTACGGCGGAAACCACAGGCGACGGTGCGGCGGTTTATGTTTCGGCGAATGGGAATGGCTCTGCTTATTTTGCGGAGGCAAAGCTGAACCGGGAGCAGTCTCGCGCGAAGGAAAAGGATATTTTGACGGAAATGCTCAATAACGAAAATATTACCGAGGAGCAGAAGGCAAAATGCACCGAAAGCATGCTGCTATTGCAGGAGCGGATGGAAAAGGAAAGTGCCGCAGAGGCAATGATCCAATCCAAGGGGTTCAAACAGGCGTATGTCCGCATGGATAACGAAACGGTGGATGTGGTGGTGGATGCGGTGAAGCTGACGGATAAGGATGTTGCACAGATTGAGGATATCGTGCAAAGAAAAACAGGGATGCCTGCCGATAAAATCCGCATCAATACATTGCAAAAGTAAGAAATTACAGAAAATCAGATGAAGGCAGTGGGAATAAAATCCGAATACTGCCTTCTTTTTTATGCATAAAATGGTGCATAATTCGTTGCAAAATAGGCGAATATCTGTTATACTCATATCATAATTATGCGTGAATATATTGTTTTGCAAAAACAGGAGATAGAAATAACAGGAGGGATTACACATGTCTGAAAATAAAACAAACGGTCAGATTCAGATTGCAGATGAGGTTGTCGGCGTGATTGCTACAACAGCTGCACTGGAGGTGGAAGGCGTAGTTGCCGGCGGCGGTAAGGGCTTTGTGGAGCTGTTTGGCAAGAAGGGGCATACCAAATGCGCGAAAATCACAAAGGATGCGGATGAAGCCGTTCTGGATATGGATATTATCGTAAATTTCGGCACAAAGGTGCAGAACGCTGCCAGGGAAGTACAGGAAAGGGTGAAAACAACAGTGGAAACCATGACAGGACTTACGGTTGCGGCGGTGAATGTAAGCATCTGCGGCATTGTGAAGGAAACGGAAGCAAAGGCAGAGGAAGAAGAATAATCGTGAAAAACGGTGGGTCTCATGGCTATCTGAGGCCCTTGCTTATTTTTAAGTGTGCCGTTGGTTGGAGAAATAATGGAGGGATACTATGAGCCGTAGAGGTGCGAGAAGAAATGCGTTTTATCTGCTGTTCCAGATGGATTTCAGCGAAGCGGAGGAATTTGAGCAGGTGAAGGAGCTTTTCTTTGCGGAAAAGGAAGAGCCTGTAGAGGAAGAAGATAAGGAATTTATTCTTTCCGAGGTGGAGGGCGTACATGCCCACATGGCGGAAATTGACGAAATGATTACAGCAAGTGCAAACGGATGGGATCCTGCGCGGATGAACAAGGTGGATTTGGCGATTCTGCGTCTGGCAGTGTATGAAATGAAATACGGGGAAACCCCCATCGGCGTTGCCATCAATGAGGCGGTGGAGCTTGCAAAACGCTTCAGCTCTGATGAAGCACCTGCCTTTATCAACGGCGTACTGGGCAAAGTAATCAAATGATAGAGCCGAAGGTGTTCTCGGTTGGGCAGATTAACCGCTATATCAAAAATCTGCTGGAAAATGATTTTATACTGAACAGCCTTCTGGTGCAGGGGGAGATTTCCAATTTCAAGGCACATTCGAGCGGTCATTGGTATTTTACCCTCAAGGACGCACAGGGGGCGATTGCCTGCGTGATGTTTCAGCAGGATGCGGCACAGGTGCCCTTTCTGCCCGAAAACGGGATGCAGGTGATTTTATACGGGCATGTTTCTCTGTACGAAAGGACGGGGCAGTATCAGCTGTACGGCGAATTTCTGGAGCCGGTCGGCATGGGTGCCCTGCAGCTTGCCTTTGAGCAGATGAAGGAAAAGCTTGCAGCAGAGGGGCTCTTTGATGCGGACTATAAGCGGGAGATTCCCGAAAATGTCGGCTGTATTGCGGTAATCACCTCTCCGACGGGGGCGGCGGTGCGCGATATTATCCAGATTGCAAAAAGACGCGACCCGAGAGTGAGGCTTGCCATATTCCCGACACTGGTGCAGGGAGAAGCAGCCGCGGCGGATATTGTGAAAAGCCTGAAGGCGGCGAACAGCTGGGGCAAGGCAGACGTGATTATTCTGGGGCGCGGCGGCGGCTCGATGGAGGATTTGTGGGCGTTTAACGAGGAAAGCGTGGCAAGAGCCATTTTTGCTTCGGAGCTGCCTGTGATTTCTGCTGTCGGGCATGAAACGGATTTTACGATTGCCGATTTTGTTTCGGATTTGCGTGCGCCGACCCCATCTGCGGCGGCAGAGCTGGCAACCACAAGACTTGCGGACAAAAAGGAGGATGCAAGGGCACTGGCGGAACGATTGGAACGGAATTTGCAGGCGGTGCTGACGGTATCTAAACGGAGACTGGAATTTCTGAAGGAACGCCCTGTGCTGAAGCGTCCGTTGGAATTGATGCAGAAAAAGGAGCGCATGCTTGCGGAGCAGGAACGGCTTCTGTATAAAGAAACGGCAGGACAGCTGCAGCGGCTCAGCCGAGGACTTCTGGCGGCAGAGGGCAGGCTGGCGGCGGTTTCGCCGTTTTCTGTGATGAACCGCGGCTATGCCATGCTGATGGATGAGGGAGGTACGCCGCTTACAACGGCGCAGGCGGCAAAAATCGGGCAGGCGGTACGGATTCGCATGAAGGACGGCATTTTGCAGGCAGAGGTGACAGGAAAGGCGGTATTTGCCGATGGCGAGAAAGAAACAAACCTTTGATGAAGCAATGGAACGCTTAGAGGAAATTGTAGAACAGCTGGAACAGGAGGAGGTCTCCTTGGAGACGGCTGTTTCGTTGTATAAAGAGGGGCTGACTCTTGCGGCATTTTGCAGGGAAAAGCTTTCTGCGGCGGAGGGAGAAATCGTTCTGCTGAGAAAAGAAGCAGGGCTTTGGCAGGAGGAGCCGTTTCAGGCGGAGGTGGAAGAATGATGGATTTGAAGCAGGAAATGAAGGAACGCTGTGCCTATATTGAACAGGCGTTGGAGCAGGCAGTGCCTGAACAGAAGGACTTTCCGCCTGTGATTTTTGAAGCAATGCGCTACAGCCTTCTGGCAGGGGGCAAGCGTCTGCGCCCGATGATGGTTCTGGCGGCATGCGAGGCAGTCGGCGGCAAAAAGGAGGATGCCCTTCCCTTTGCCTGTGCCTTGGAAATGATTCATACCTATTCGCTGATTCATGATGACCTGCCTGCGATGGATAACGATGATTACCGCAGGGGGAGACTGACGAACCATAAGGTTTTTGGCGAGGATATGGCGATTCTGGCAGGGGATGGTCTGCTGCATCATGCCATGGAAACGATGGCGGATGCCTGCGTGAAAAACCCTACACCGCAGACAACAGGTGCCATGAAAGCGATTGCACACGGCGCAGGTGTGGAAGGCATGCTTGTTGGGCAGGTGGTGGATGTTTTCATGGAAGGGAAGCCTCTGGATATCGAAACGCTTGATTTTATCCACCTGCATAAAACGGCGGCAATGATTCGCGGCGCACTGCAGGCAGGGGCAATCTGCGGCGGTGCGGATGAAAAAACGGTTGCGGCATTTGCACTGGCAGGCGAAAAAATCGGCATTGCATTCCAGATTCTGGATGATATTCTGGATGTGACAAGCACACTGGAGGAATTGGGCAAGCCCATCCACAGTGATGAAAAAAATCAGAAAACAACGTATGTGACGCTGTTTGGGATTGAAAAATCAAGAGAGATTGCGGCAAGGCTTTCCGCCGAGGCTGTTTCCATCTGGGAGGAGCAGGGCGAGGGCTGTGCATTTTTATTAGAGTTGACAAAATATCTTACAACCAGAACATTTTAAGAAGATCCTTCCGAGAGATTTTTTGAGGTTGTGAGAATAGAGAGTTGGTGAAACTGTGGACGGTATTTTAAAGCATATCCATTCCACTGAAGATATAAAGAATTTAAACGAAAAAGAGTTAAAGCAGCTTTGCAAAGAGCTGCGGAGGTTCCTTTTGCAGAAGGTATCCAAAACAGGAGGACATCTTGCGTCCAATCTGGGCATTGTGGAGCTGACCGTAGCACTGGAATACTGCTTTCATCTGCCGGAGGATAAAATTGTCTGGGACGTTGGACATCAGGCGTATATTCATAAGATGCTGACGGGCAGAAAAGAGGGCTTCGACCATCTGCGGCAGCTGGATGGACTGAGCGGCTTCCCCAAGCCGACGGAAAGCGACTGTGATGCCTTTGCGGCAGGGCACAGCTCCACTTCCATTTCAGCGGCGTTTGGGCTTGCGAAGGCAAGAGACCTGACGGGCGGAAAGGAGCATGTGATTGCAGTCATCGGGGATGGCTCCATGACGGGTGGACTCGCGTATGAGGCGCTGAATAATGTCGGCAAGGAGCATACCAGAATGATTGTCATTCTGAATGATAACCAGATGTCTATTGATACGAATGTGGGGGCCATCAGCCGCCATCTGAACAGCCTGCGGACAAGCTATCAATACCGTGGCTGGAAAGAGGCGGTCAAGCAGTTCCGAGATAATGTGCCTGTGATTGGTGAAGGGACATATCAGGTGCTGAAAAACGTGCGTGACGGGGCGAAAATGCTCCTGACGGGCGGCGCATTGTTTGAACAGCTTGGGCTTAAATATATCGGCCCTGTGGATGGACATGATTTGCCGGATCTGATTGAACTGTTTGAAAACGTGAAGGAAATGAACCGCCCTGTGCTCATTCATGTAAAAACGATTAAAGGCAAGGGCTATCCCTACGCAGAGGAGCGTCCCTGGGCGTATCATGGCGTAGGTGCGTTTGATTTGAAAACAGGACAGCCGCTTTCCAAGGGCGGCAGAAGCTGGTCCTCTGTTTTCGGGGATAAAATGGTGGAAATCGGGAAGAAGAATCCGAAGGTCGCAGGGATTACGGCAGCAATGAGCGGCGGCACAGGCTTTGAGAAATTTCAGAGAGCCTTCCCGAAACGCTTTTTTGATGTTGCCATTGCGGAGCAGCACGGCACAACCTTTGCGGCGGGTCTGGCAAAGGGCGGCGTAACACCTGTGTTTGCGGTGTATTCCTCCTTCCTGCAAAGGGCGTATGACCAGATCGTGCATGATGTGTGTATGCAGAAGCTGCATGTTGTATTTGCGATAGACCGTGCAGGGATTGTTGGGGCAGACGGAGAAACCCATCAGGGCGTTTTCGATATCTCCTTTCTCAGCCACATCCCCAATATGACGGTGCTTTCGCCAAAAAACGCATGGGAATTGGAGGAAATGCTTGATTTTGCGGTGAATGAATGGAACGGCCCGATTGCGGTGCGCTATCCGAGAGGAACGGCGGAAACCGCTTTTGCAGAGCAGAAGGAGCCGATTACATACGGTAAGGCAGAGGTCATTCAGAAGGGCAGAGACATTGCCGTTCTGGCGGAGGGACACATGCTGAAGCCGGCGGCAGAGGCGGCAGAACGCTTAGAGGCGGAAGGGTATCACCCCATGCTTGTGAATATGCGCTTTCTGAACCCTCTGGATACGGAGCTGCTGAAGGAGATCGCTGAAACGTGCGCCCATATTGTGACGGTGGAGGATAATCTGCGTAAGGGCGGCTTCGGCTCAAAGGTACTGGAATACTACGGGGATGCAGGGATACAGACGGATGTGCTGAATCTGGCATTTCCCGATAAATATATCGAACAGGGCACGCAGGCACAGCTTTTTGAAAGATATGGGTTGGATGCGGCGGGCATTTATAACAGCATCAAGGAAAGATTGGGAGAATGACCATGGCAGAAAAGGTTGAAAAGGAAAGATTAGACGTTTTACTGGTGCAGCAGGGCTTGGCAAACTCCAGAGAGCTGGCGAAGGCGTATATTATGGCAGGGAATGTATACGTTGACGGACAGAAGGAGGACAAGGCCGGCACAAAGGTGGCGGTGACAGCGAAGCTTGAGGTAAAGGGTAACCAGATGAAATATGTCAGCCGCGGCGGCTATAAGCTGGAAAAGGCGATGGATGTATTCGGTATCCGTCTGGATGGGAAAATCTGTCTGGATATCGGCGCATCGACAGGTGGTTTTACGGATTGTATGCTGCAAAACGGTGCAAGCAAGGTTTATGCCATTGATGTTGGCTACGGTCAGTTTGCGTGGAAATTAAGAAATGACGAAAGAGTTGTTTGTCTGGAAAAAACAAACGTAAGATATGTGACGCATGAGCAGGTACCGGATGAAGGGGATTTTGCATCGATTGATGTTTCCTTTATTTCTCTGACAAAGGTACTGCCTGCGGTGCTTGGCGTGCTGGGCGAAAAGGGGCAGATGGTCTGTCTGATTAAGCCGCAGTTTGAAGCCGGACGGGAGAAGGTCGGCAAGAAGGGCGTTGTTCGGGACAGCAGCGTGCATCGCGAGGTCATCGAGATGATTGTGGAGTATGTCCGCACACAGAGCCTTGGGATTCTCGGTCTGGATTTCTCCCCGATTAAGGGGCCTGAAGGCAATATCGAGTATCTCATTTATCTGGATAAGAGCCAGAGCGGCATGCACGAGGACGAGGTGCAGGCGAGAGTAGATACCGTTGTTGCACAATCGCATAAAATACTTTCGGGCGAGAAATGAGGTGCGGAAGATGAAAAAAGTAGCAATTTTACCGAATATACAGAAGGATAAGGGTCTGGCGGTGACAAAGCGGCTGGTGCGTTATCTGGAGGAAAAGGGCTGTCAGCCGCGCCTTTCCGAAGCGGTGGCGGATTTGGCGGAGCTGCCGCAGTATGCGCAGACGGAAACGGAGCTGTATCAGAACAGTGATCTGCTGATTTCGCTTGGCGGTGATGGGACACTGCTTGGCATCGGCAGAAGAACGGCGAAATTTGAAAAGCCGATTCTGGGTATCAATCTGGGGACGCTCGGCTTTCTGACGGCGGAGGATAAGAATTATGCCGAAGCGGCGATTGATAAGGTGCTGAAGGGCGATTTTAAGCTGGAAAAACGCATGATGCTGACCTGCGGCATTGCCAAGGGGGATGAACGCACGGAGGGCATTATTGCTTTGAATGATATCTGCATTACGCGCGATTTATATAAAATTCTGGAGTTTCACGTTTTTGTAAATGATGAATTTGTGGATACTCTGCTTGCGGATGGTGTTATCATCTGTACGCCGACAGGCTCAACGGCATATAACCTTTCCGCAGGGGGGCCTGTATTGAAAGCGGATGCACAGATTATTGCAATTACGCCCATTTCACCGCACACGCTGACAAGCAGACCCATTGTGGTTTCTGCGGATGATGTGGTTACGGTTGAGGTGAAGCCAAGCAGAGAGGACACGCCCTTTACGGTCAGTGCGGACGGGCAGAACAACTTTACGTTGACGGGGCAGAATGTTGTGCAAATTCGTCGTGCGGATGTCTGCACCACGATTATTAAGACAAAGCCGCAGAGCTTTTACGATGTACTGCGGTATAAATTGAAATAAGAATGGCTGAACGAGCAGCCTTTGGATATCTTTCTGAAACAGTAAGGAGGGGGAGTGCGATGAAGATCGCCAGACATGCAAAAATTTTGGAATTGATTGAAAATTATGACATTGAAACGCAGGACGAGCTGGCACAGAGACTTTGTGAGGAAGGCTTTGTGGTGACACAGGCAACGGTTTCCCGTGACATTCGTGAAATGAAGCTGACGAAAATCGCAACAGAAAAGGGACGGCAGAAATATGCTGTGATTACGGGCAATGATACGGAAGTGACAGAGAGACTAACGCGCGTATTCAAAGAGGCTGTGCTGAAAATGGACTATGCGCAGAACATGATTGTAGTGAAAACACTGGATGGTATGGGCATGGCGGTTGCCGTTGCGCTTGATAATATGCAGAACAGCGAGATTCTTGGTACGATTGCAGGGGATGATACTGTTTTCTGCGTGGTGCGTACACATAATCAGGCGGCAGTTATCATCGAAAAGCTGTATCGCATCATCCATAGTGCCTAAAGGGGGGGGACGCTTTATGCTGGAACATCTGCACATCAGAAATGTGGCGCTGATTAAGGAAAGCGAAATCTCCTTTGGAGATGGGCTGAATATTCTGACGGGCGAAACGGGTGCCGGCAAATCCATGATTATTGATTCTTTGCAGTTTGCCCTTGGCGGCAGAGCAGGGAAGGATTTTCTGCGCCACGGAGAAAAGCAGGCGGCGGTTGAGGCGTTGTTTTCCGTACAGTCGCAGGCGCTTACGGAAAAGCTTGCGGAAAACGGCATTGCCCCTGAGGAGGATGGGACGCTTCTGATTACCCGCACACTCAGTGAAGCGGGAAAATCTGTTTGCCGTATTAACGGCTCTACGGTGACGGTCGGTATGTTGAAGGAGATTGCCGAGGATATGATTGATATTTATGGACAGCATGAGCATCAGTCTCTTTTGAATCCTGTGAAGCACATTCGCCTGTTGGATCGCTTCTGCGGCGCAGGCTTTGGTGAGGCAATGGAGGAATACAAAAACAGCCGGCAAAGGCTGAAGGACTTAGAAAAGCAGCTTGCGATTCTGATTGGAGATGAAAGCCAAAGAGAACAGCGGATGGATATGCTGCTGTTTCAGAAGGAAGAAATCGAAGCGGCAGAGCTGCAGGAGGGCGAGGAGGATGCCCTTCTGGAGCAGAAAAAACGCCTGAGCAGCATGGAAAGGCTGATACGGCTGACGGGCGAAAGCGTAACACTTCTGTATGACGGGGATGACCGCGCGCCCTCTGCCTGCGACCAGCTGGGGGATGCCCTTGCGAAATTACAGGAAGCGGCGGAATATGATGCGGCTCTGTCTCCCTTGGCGGATGCATTGGCGGATGGCTATGCTGCCGTGGAGGACTGCGCGCGGGAATTGAAGCGCGAGGCGGAAAAGCAAGAGGCTGACCCGGAGGAGCTGGAACGCATTGAGGAGCGCTTGCAGCTTTTTTATAAATTGAAGCGAAAATATGGCGGCAGCATCGAGGCGGTATTGGAATTTTACGAAAAAGCCGTACAGGAGCTGGAATTTCTCTCCAACAGCAGCGAAAAGGCGGCGGAGCTTTCTGCCAAGAAGGCAGCGGAGGAGAAGCGCCTGTCTGCTCTTGCGGAAACGCTGACAGCAAGAAGAAGGGCGACTGCCGAACAGGTGGAGGAGCAGATTGAAACGGCACTGCATGACATGGAAATGAAGCATGCACGGTTTCATATTCAGATAGAAGAAAAAGCCGATTGGGGCGCAGACGGCAAGGATAAGGTGGAATTTCTGATTTCTGCCAATGCAGGGGAGCCGCTCAAGCCCTTGGCAAAGATTGCATCCGGCGGCGAAATGAGCCGTGTGATGCTTGCACTGAAAACGGTGCTTGTGGATGCGGATGAAATCGGGACATTTATTTTTGATGAAATTGATACAGGGGTCAGTGGCAGAACGGCGAGAAGGGTCGGCGAGAAAATGCGCTTTCTGGGCGGAAAACGACAGCTTCTCTGCATTACGCATCTACCCCAGATTGCCGCGATGGCGGATAATCACTTTCTGATTGAAAAGGAAAGCGACGCAGGAGAAACCGTGACGCGCGTGACGGCACTGGACGAGGAAGGCGCGGTGCGCGAGGTGGCGAGACTGATGAATGATGTGACGGAAACCACACTGGCGGCGGCAAGAGAGCTGCTTGCGGAAAAATAAAACGAAGAACACATGATGACACCCTAAGTCGAAATCAGGATTTCGACTTGTTGAAGCAGAGGAATAAACAGACGAGTTCCATCAGCTTAAAAGCCTTGAAACTCGCTGTTTTCCTCGTCGGAAGTGAATTCCGACTGCGGATTCCATTTGGGAAACGGATTTGTTTCCCAAGCCCTTCCGCTACCTCAAAATTACTTTGTCTACAGACTGAGCACATGATGACAGCATTGTGTGTTCTTTTTTTGTCGAGATTTTTCTGCTTTTTACAGGAAAAACGACAGGTTTCGCAGGTTCTTCGTTTTATAATCATAGAAGGAGGGAAGGAATGGAACCGAAGATTTACATAGATATCGTTTTTCCTGTGACATGGGGGATGGATGCCTTTCTGCTCTGGATGGCAGGGCGGATTCTGGGCCTGCGAAGGAAGCGGTGGCGATTTGCATTAGGCGGTCTTTTTGCGGCGGTGTGTGATTGCGCGTGGCTTTTCTTTTTGCAAAGAAGCGGCGGTGCGCTATTTTCGCTTTTGCTTCTGGCGGGCGGCGTTTTCATTGCCTATACACCGAAAAGCGGAAAAATATTTTTGCGGCTGATGGGGACAACACTGCTTTCTTCGTTCCTGCTTGGCGGCGGCGCACAGCTTTTGTTTACCTTTACGCAGGCACAGCGACTGTTTGGGCAGGGTCTTATCGTAGAGCGGATTTATCCGTGGTGGCTGCTGCCATGGGCGGTGCTTCTGGCGTATGTATTTCTGAAATTGGGTGCGGGGTGGATGGAGACGCATATTTGCCGCAGACGTGAATTCTGCACGGCTGCTGTGTTTCGGCAGGGCAGATGCGCCGAGGTGCGTACGCTGATTGATACGGGAAACGGGCTGAAGCAGGCGGATGACAGAGGGGTTGCGATTCTGGAGATGCAGGCGGTTTTGCCGCTGTTTTCGGCAGAGGAGGGCATGCGGCTGCTTTCCGGGAGCAGAGAGGGCTTGGAATGGCTTGCGTTCAGCAGTCTGGGGAACCCGAATGGCAGGATCTGGGGCATACGGGCAGAGAAGCTGATTTTGTTTTTCGGGGAAAAAAGCATCTGCCATCGGGATATTTTTGTCGGGATTGCCGAGGAAGCGTTTACGGGCAGTTATGAGGGCATTGTGCCACCCTCTTTATGGAAGGAGGATTCGGAATGAAGGAATGGAGATATTTAGTTTTTCTTGTAAAATACCATCTGAACCGTTGGATACGGGAAAAGAAGCAGGGAGGGGTATTCTATATCGGGGGGAGCGATGTATTTCCGCCGCCGCTCAAGCCGGAGGAGGAGCTGGTGCTTCTGGAGCAGCTGGGCGGAGAGGAGGATGTGACGGTTAAAGCTGTTCTGATTGAGCGAAATCTGCGTCTGGTGGTCTATATCGCAAGGAAGTTTGAAAATACGGGCATCAATGTGGAGGATTTGATTTCCATTGGCACGATTGGGCTGATTAAGGCAATCAATACGTTTAAGGTGGATAAAAAAATTAAGCTGGCAACCTATGCTTCACGCTGTATCGAAAACGAAATTCTGATGTATCTGAGACGAAACAGCAAGACGAAAACAGAGGTTTCCATTGATGAGCCGCTAAATGTGGACTGGGAAGGAAATGAGCTGCTGCTTTCCGATATTCTGGGGACGGAGAACGATATCATCACGAAGGATATTGAGAATAAGGTTGACCGAGAGCTTTTGCAGGATGCCATGCAGAAGCTGAGCGGACGGGAGCGGCGGATTGTAGAAATGCGCTTTGGTATTCTGCCGGAAACAGAGGAAAAAACGCAGAAGGAGGTGGCGGATATTCTGGGGATTTCGCAGTCCTATATTTCCAGACTGGAAAAAAAGATTATGCGGCGGCTGAAAAAGGAAATAAGCAAAATGATGTAAGAAAAAGGTGCGCCCGATTGGGACGCACCGAAAGCGGATGTTGAAGGACATCCGTTTTTTGCTATACATCCAGATAATGAAGCGGTTCATAATCGACATTTTTTGCCTTGCCAAACCCACGGTCAATATACTGCTGATTGCCATTTTTTCCGCCGTGGCGCTGGATGCGTGTGCTTTCGCGCAGGGCGGCTGCTGTGGGAATGCCGTCATGGATTTCTGTCAGATGCATGAAAAAAACTCCTTTCAATTGCTATAACAGCTTTTTTGCTAGGATACGAAAAAGAATGTGATTTTATACGAGGATTGGCGAGATTTGCTTCGTATATTTTTATGCGCAAAGGGAGAAGGTATTCATATACCTTTGAACGAATGGAGTGACAGGATTGGCTTATTACGGAAAGGTGGAAATCAGCGGTGTGAATACGGCAAACCTGCCCGTTCTGACAGGAACAGAGGCGAAGGCACTGTTTATAAAATGCAAGGCAGGGGACGAAGCTGCCCGTCAGCAGCTGATAGAGGGGAATTTGCGGCTGGTGCTTAGTATTATCAAGCGCTTTGAAAACCGCAATGAAAATATGGATGATTTGTTTCAAATTGGTGTGGTGGGGCTGATTAAGGCGATTGATAATTTTAATATTGAGATGGATGTGATGCCTTCAACATATTTCTGCCCCATGATTATTGGGGAGATTCGCAGATATCTCAGGGATAACAACACCATTCGGGTGTCGCGTTCTCTCAGGGATACGGCGTATAAGGCGTTACAGGTGAAGGAACGGCTGATGGCAGAGAGGGAAAAGGAGCCGAGCATAGAGGAAATTGCGAAGGAAATGGGGATGAGCCGAGAAAATATTGTGATGGCAATGGATGCCATTCAGGATCCGGTTTCCCTTTTTGAGCCGATTTATCATGATGGCGGTGACACGCTTTTTGTGATGGATCAGGTGAGTGATGAAAAGAACGGCGACGGGCTCTGGCTGGAAAATCTTTCTCTGAGCGAAGCCATGCAGCACCTCAATGAGCGCGAAAAGAAAATCGTAAATCTACGCTTTTTTGAAGGCAAAACACAGACAGAGGTCAGCACAGAAATCGGCATTAGTCAGGCGCAGGTTTCCCGTCTGGAAAAATCCGCATTGCAGCACATGCGAAAGTTTATGTAAGGGATTATGGGAAAACGAAAAAAGGTAGTCGAATATTCCTATAAAAGGTGTAGACAATTTTCTTTTGATAGGATAAAATGAAGAGCAAAGGGGAATTTTTAGATACCCGAAGGAAAGAAGGCTTTTTTGAATATCAGGAGGAAAAATATGAAAATAAAAGCAGAAGACACCGCGGCATTGATTATCGATTTTCAGGAAAAACTGGTGCCTGCCATTGCAGATCATGATGAAATTGTTGCAAAGGCAGCTATTTTTGCGGCAGGGTTGAAGGAATTTGGCGTTCCTATGGCTGTGACACAGCAGTATACAAAGGGACTGGGCGAAACCGTTCCTGCGATGAAGGAAGCCATTGGCGCATTTGAACCCATGGAAAAAACAGTTTTCTCCGCAATGGGCTGTGATGCCTTTGTGGAATGGGTAAAGGCACAGGGCAAAAAGACAATTTTGGTTTGCGGCGTGGAAGCACATATCTGCGTGCTGCAGAGTATTATAGATTTGATTGGTGAAGGCTATCGTGTATTTATTGTGGCAGACTGCGTTGGCTCCAGAGTGGTATACAATAAGGAGTATGCAATCCAGAGAGCTGTGCAGGAGGGTGCATTCGTAACTACCTGCGAGGGCGCGCTGTATGAAATGACACAGGGGGCAGGCACACCCCATTTCAAAGCAATTTCAAAGCTGACAAAATAATGATTGGAGGCCTCAATTCCTGAGAATTGGGGTTTCTTTTTTGAGTAGGTTTTCAAGAAGGAATGAGAAGAATGCACATAAAAGAACATTTTCAGACAATTACATACCATAGAAGGCTGGTGCGGCAGAGCTGCTTCCGGGTTGGGCTTTACTGGCAGGGGTTGACGCATGATTTGAGCAAATACAGCCTGACAGAATTTTTGGTCGGTGCGAAATATTTTCAGGGTGATTGCAGCCCCAATAATGCAGAGAAGGAGGAGAAGGGCTATTCCTCCTCCTGGCTGCATCATAAGGGCAGAAATAAGCATCATTTTGAATATTGGATTGATTATTCCATGCCCGGCAGCAAGGGGCCGCTTCTGATTGGGATGAAAATGCCCCTGCGGTATGTGGTGGAAATGTTCATGGATCGCATTGCAGCATGCAAGGTTTATCAGAAGGAAGACTATACCGATGCAAGCCCCTGGCTGTATCATCAGAAAAGCAAGCGCGTACAGGCGGTGATGCACCCCGAAAGCCTTGCTTTGCTCAATCACTTACTGCAAATGCTGGCAGAGGAGGGGGAGAAAAAGACCTTCGCTTATGCAAAACAGCTGGTACAAAAGGACAGAATCAGCCGATGGAAAAAATGCTTTGGAAAAAAGCAGGGCAAACGAGGTGAATGAGATGAACAAAGGAAAGGTAGTAGTAGGGATGAGCGGCGGCGTGGACAGCACGGTTGCGGCATATCTTTTAAACAAGCAGGGCTATGAGGTGACAGGCGTAACACTGCGGATGTGGGACGGAGAAGGCACAGAGAAGGCGATTGCCGATGCAAAACGGGTGGCAGATTCCATCGGGATTTCCCATGAGGTACTGGATTGCAGAGAAGCCTTTCGTACCTGTGTGGTGAATGATTTTATCGGACAGTATCAAAAGGGCGTAACCCCGAACCCCTGTATCGTCTGCAACCGCATGGTAAAGGAAAAATCTCTCCTGGATAAGGCGAAGGAAATCGGTGGGAAGTACATTGCAACGGGGCACTATGCCCGTATCGAAAAGCATCCGAAAACGGGACGTTATGCCATCCGAAATTCCGCAACCGCCGAAAAAGATCAGACGTATGCGCTTTATCGGCTGACACAGGAGCAGCTTGGCGCGATGCTTCTGCCTATTGGGGAATATACCAAGGACGAGGTGCGCAAGATTGCGGAAGCCGTGGACGGCTTTGTGGCAAAAAAAGGCGAAAGTCAGGATATCTGCTTTATTCCCGATGGGGATTATGCCGCCTTCATTGAAAGAGAGGGCAAGCTGACGGAAACGCCCGGTAATTTTGTAGATATGGACGGGACTATTTTAGGTAAGCACAAGGGCTTGATTCATTATACCATCGGGCAGAGAAAGGGGCTTGGCATTGCGCTTGGCAAGCCTGCCTTTGTGTATCGTTTGGATACGGAAAAAAACGAGGTTGTTCTTTCCGATAATGCGGCATTATTCCGGACAACGCTTTGTGCCGACAATCTGGCATACATGGCGTATGATAAATTTGAGGACGGACAGCGTTTTCTGGCGAAAATCCGCTATGCGCATAAGCCTGCATGGTGTACTGTGCGGATGGTCGGGGAGGATAAATTAGAGGTTGTCTTTGATGAACCGCAAAGAGCGATCACGCCCGGGCAGTCACTTGTGCTGTATGATGGGGAATTTGTTGCCGGTGGCGGATTTGTATTATAATTAAGGCAAAAATGAAAAAGCTTTTTTGAAAATGCAAAAGGGGAGGATTCAAGGGAAACGGGTTGGCAAATGTCGGCCTGTTTCTTTTTGAAAAAATGCTTCACAGCACAAAGGGCAGAAGCCGAAAATTCGGCTCTGCCCGGTGGGGTCGAAATGTGTATCGTATTTTTTTGATTTGCCTGAGTAGAATCAAAGGCTTTCTCTTAAAATCTCGATGATTTCCGCTCGATTGGGAACGTGATAGCCGCCCTTCAGAATCAATGTGACATCTGCGATGCTCTCCAGCATATCCTCGGTTACACCAAGCTCTGCAAGATGCAGCACTACGCCGATTTCACGCATCCAGTCTTCCATAGCAGAGAGACCCTCCTGTGCTACTTGTTCTGCTGCCTTGCCCTCTGCATTGATGTTCCAGACATTCACAGCAAAACGCTTGAATTTCGGGATGGCATAGGGCAGTATATGGCGATAATACGGCAAGGATACCGCAGAAAGCGTCATGCCGTGGGTCGCATCAGTATAGCCTCCGACTGCCTGCCCAAGCATGTGCACCATCCAGTCTGTATGCTTTCCTTTGTCAATGAGCGTATTCAGTGCCCATGTGGCTGTCCACATGAGATTGCTGCGCGCTTCATAATCCAGTGGATTTTGTACGGCTATGCGGCTGGAATGAATTACAGAGCGCATTAAGCCCTCGCTGATGTAATCACTGGTGTTGTCATCTTCATCCGAAAAATATTGCTCGCAGATATGATTGAAAATATCATATATACCGGAAACCATCTGATATTTCGGCAGTGTAAACGTATATTCAGGATTCAATATCGTAAACCGAGGCATGATTTTTTCATCGGCAAAAACATGAGCAATTTTCTGATGTGTTTCTGTGTTGGTAATCACGCTACCTGCGTTCATTTCGGAGCCGGTGCCGACCATAGTAAGGACGCAGCCGACAGGGATGATTTCGCAGCTCGGTTCTTCAAAGCGAACAAAATATTTCTCCCAAGGCTCCTCCTCGCAATGAACGGAAACAGAGACAGCCTTGGAATAATCGCAGACAGAGCCGCCGCCTACGGCAAGCAGTAAATCTGCCTTATGCGCACGGGCAATTTGAATTCCCTCATGCAGCTTTGCAACGGTGGGATTGGGCATAACACCGCTAATTTCCGTCACATTTTTGCCATTTTCTTTTAAAAGAGCAGTTACGGCATCATAAATTCCATTTTTCTTAATGGAGCCGCCGCCGTATATCAGCACAACATTTTTGCCGTACTTGGATAGTTCGTCATTGAGGTAGTTCAAGGATTTTTTCCCGAAATACAGCTTGGTTGGATTGCAGTAAGAAAAGTTACCTAACATAATTGCTCACCCATGCCTTTCTTTTTAATTCTTATAAAAATCATGCACCTTTTGATGACTGCTCTTATTTTAGTCGTATTTATTCTGTGGGTTGTGCGAGGGGATTTTGGCGGTATCCCTCCAGCAGATTGTCATTTTCCATGATGAACGGCCGTGTTGTATCCTGCTCCCACGCAACATCATATTTTTCCATGAGATAATCACTCAGTTCTGTCCGATTTTTCAATTTTACCAGACGATACGGCTCCTGGAAGGCGACCTTCTCGATAAAATAAAGCTCTCCGTTTTCTGCGGGAAGCAAAATGCCGACATGACCGATAAACAGCGTATTATCCGTATCCGAAAATTTGTCATGCAGAACGACGGAAATCAGGCGTGCCTTGTCGTCTGTAAACGAAATGCCGCGTTCCCTCCAGCCTGCCTGCAAAGCTTTGACCTGCTCGGTTACATTGGTACTGTTTGCAGCATTTACAGGTGCGAACAGAGCACAGAATTTGGCGGTACTGTCTCCGCAGAGAACAGAGGAATCCGCAGAAAGTGTTTCAAGATCCAGAAAAAGCGCATCCTCGCCTTGGGTATTTGGTTGATTAGCTCCCACTGTGACAAAGTCGCCGAATAGACTGAAGGCTGTGATTCTACAATTATATCCGGGAAAGCTGCCGTTTTTTTTCATCCAAGCATCCTGCATTTCATAGGGATCATATTTGGTTTCAGTTGGTGCCGCGCTTTCAAAGCCCTTCGTTAGCCACTCACTTTTTACATCTGCACGAAAGGCATCGACCTTGGCAAAAAGGGTATCAATTCTGTTTTCCTTTACCCCAGCATCCGAGAGACCTTGGCGAAGCAGGCTGCGAGATTCTTCATCCGTCAGATTGGAATATACAGCGGTTTTCAGTGGCAGCTGTTGGCTGTCTGCTTTTGTTGCTGCACAGCCGCAAAAGCCGCTTAGGGTTAGGCTTGCAGCCAGCAGCAGGGTGGCATATTTTTTCAAATTCATGTGCATCTACCTTCCTTATAATGGATTTGGGTGGAGCATACTTCTTTCAAGGTGTTAGCCAAGAATGCGCCGGTCGAAATGTTGCAAGACTGGCGCAAACCGGATAAATATTGGATTTTTACGGTAGTTCAGATTATTCCCATTCAATCGTTGCGGGTGGCTTAGAGGTGATATCATACACGATACGATTGACATGCTTTACCTCATTTACGATACGGGTAGAAACCTTATCCAGCACCTCATAGGGGATTCTTGCCCAATCGGCAGTCATGAAGTCGGTTGTGGTTACGCCGCGCAGGGCAATGGTATAATCGTAGGTACGGAAGTCGCCCATAACGCCAACGGAGCGCACATCTGTGATAACCGCGAAATACTGGTTAATGTCTCTGTCCAGACCTGCCTTTGCGATTTCCTCTCTGAAAATCGCATCCGCATCCTGCAAAATCGCAACCTTATCCTCTGTTACCTCGCCAATCACGCGCACACCCAGACCGGGGCCGGGGAAGGGCTGACGATATACCAGATATTCCGGCAGACCGAGCTCCAGACCCATCTGACGTACCTCATCCTTAAACAGCAGGCGCAGGGGTTCAATCAGCTCCTCAAAATCCACAACGGAGGGCAGACCGCCTACGTTATGATGGGATTTGATGACTGCGGAATCTCCCAGACCGCTTTCGATGATATCGGGGTAAATCGTACCCTGTACCAGATAATCTACCTTGCCGATTTTTCTTGCTTCATCTTCAAATACACGGATAAATTCCGCGCCGATGATTTTACGCTTCTGTTCGGGGTCGGTTACGCCCTTCAGCTTGGAAAGGAAGCGCTCCTGTGCATTTGCTCTTACGAAATGAGAATCGAAATAGCCGTCAAAAATCTGCTCTACCTCGTCGCCTTCGTTTTTACGCATCAGACCATGGTCAACGAAAACGCAGGTCAGCTGCTTGCCAATCGCCTTGGAAACCAAAGCCGCAACAACGGAGGAATCCACGCCGCCGGAGAGGGCACACAAAGCCTTGCCGTCGCCAACCTGCTCGCGGATTTTTTTAATCTGGTCTTCGATGTAGTTTGTCATTGTCCAATCGCCCTTGCAGCCGCAGACCTCAAACAGGAAGTTTTTAATCAATGCAGAGCCTTTGGGTGTATGGTTTACCTCAGGGTGGAACTGCACGCCATAGAAGCCCTTTGCTTCACATTCGATGGCAGCCGCGGGGCAGGTAGGGGTTTTTCCGATAATGCGGAAGCCTTCGGGCAGCTCTGTCACATAATCCGTGTGGCTCATCCAGCAAATTTCATTTGCGCCGATGCCCTTTAGCAGCTTGCTTGTGGTATCGAAGGCAACCTCAGCCTTGCCATATTCACTCAGCTCGGCAGCATGTCCAACCTTGCCGCCCAGTGTGTACGCCATCAGCTGACAGCCGTAGCAGATACCCAGAATGGGTACGCCCAGAGAAAACAGGGCAGGGTCAACCTTAGGAGAAGCGTCATCGTAAACGCTGTTGGGGCCGCCGGTGAAGATGATGCCCTTGGGGTTCTTCGCCTTGATTTCCTCCAAGGATTTTTTCCAGGGCATGATTTCGCAGTATACATGATGTTCTCTGACACGGCGGGCAATCAGCTGGTTATACTGACCGCCGAAGTCCAGAATGAGGATCATTTCTTGATTCATTATATCCCTCCGTTTTTATGAAAAGTTTTATTTTTTTCATGATAGAAAAAGAATGAGAAAACCGCCGGCAGTGCCGACGGTCTGCTTACTATCGTTTCTTTTTTCTATCTTACCATAGCAAAAAAAGATTGACAAGAGAAAGCAGCGCGCTATCTGTGTATTTTTCCGAAAAACAGATAAGAATATTTTATGGGACGGATAAAAGTTTTTTGTGGAAACACAAGGGAAAAAGAGTTGAAAGTTCAAGAAAAAACAGATATAATGTGGGAGTTGGTATTTTATCATTATAAAAGGAGGGTTTCTTTTGGATTTTATTGAAAAGTGTTTCAAGTTGAAGGAAAATAAAACCACCTTCAAAACAGAGCTGATGGCAGGCTTGACCACCTTCATGACGATGGCGTACATCCTCGTGGTTAACCCCAGCATCCTCTCTACCACAGGCATGGATGCCGGTGCGCTTCTGACAGCAACCTGTATCGCTTCTGCCTTAGGTACATTCTTTATGGCATTTTTTGCAAACTATCCCTTTGTTCTGGCACCCGGTATGGGGCTGAATGCGTATTTTGCTTTTACCATTTGCGCGCAGAAGGGATATAGCTGGCACGTTGCATTGGCTGCGGTATTCGTCGAGGGTATTATCTTTATTATTTTATCCGCAATCAATGTCCGCGAGGCAATCTTCAATGCCATTCCCGCAAACATGAAAAAAGCGGTCAGCGTCGGTATCGGGATGTATATCGCATTCATCGGCTTGCAGAATGCAGGTGTTGTTATCAATAATGCTTCTACCTGCGTCAGCCTTGGTGATGTAAAGACCGTTCCCGTTGCACTTGCTCTGATTGGTACCATCATCACACTGGTGCTGGTTATCAAAAAGGTAAAGGGCGCACTTCTGGTTGGTATCCTGATTACATGGATTCTGGGTATCATCTGCCAGCTTGCAGGGGTTTATGTGGTTGATGTGGAAGCAGGCGTATATTCCCTGATTCCCACAGGTCTGATTTCCGCACCCCCCAGCATCGCACCCATTGCCGGCAAGCTGAGCTTCTCCGGTATTTCCATCTTCGATTTTATCGTTGTGATTTTTGCGTTCCTGTTCGTTGACCTGTTCGATACACTGGGTACACTGATTGGGGTATCCACAAAGGCAGGCTTCCTCGATAAGGAGGGCAAGCTGCCCAGAATCAAGGGCGCACTGTTCGCAGACGCATTGGCAACCACCGTTGGTGCCGTTCTGGGTACCTCTACAGTAACCACCTTCGTTGAATCTGCATCCGGCGTTTCCGATGGCGGTCGTTCCGGTCTGACAGCACTCACAGCAGGTGTCCTGTTCCTGGTTGCACTGCTGTTCTCTCCCATCCTGACAACCATCCCTTCCTTTGCTACTACACCTGCACTGGTTGTTGTTGGTCTGATGATGGTTGAAAACGTAAGAGATATTGATTTCTCTGATTACACAGAAGGCTTCCCTGCATTCATGACAATCCTGATGATGGTTGTATGCTACAGCATTTCCGAGGGTCTGGTATTCGGCGTAATTTCCTATGTACTGCTGAAGCTGTTCGGCGGCAAAAAGAACGAGCTGAATCCCGTTATCGTAATCATTGCAATTCTGTTCTTCTTAAAGCTGATTCTTGGCTGATTTGCAATTTCATAAAAACGTGTTATAATAACCATGTCCTGAAAAGTATTTTTTCGGGCATGGTTTTCTTTTTTTGGTTTACCCGTTAAAAAATTGCTAAAAAATTGCTGGGAAATGAATTTGAGATGTCCTTTTTTCAGGGACAGGAAAGGCTGGTTACTATGAAAAATCTTCTGGTTGCCCAATCCGGCGGGCCTTCTGCTGCCATCAATGCGACCTTGGCAGGCGTTGTGGAAAAAGCAATGACCAATCAGAATGTTGGTAAAATTTATGGTGCGAAAAACGGTATTATGGGTATCCTGACGGATAAGCTGATTGACCTGACAGAGACACTGGCAGACCCAGAAACCTTGCAGCTGCTTTGCCAGACACCGTCCTCTGCGCTTGGCTCCTGCCGCATGAAGCTGTCCGATTGGGAGGAAAGTACCTTTGAATATGATAAGATTCTGGGGATTTTCCGTAAATATGATATCGGTTATTTCGTTTATATCGGTGGGAATGATTCTATGGACACCGTGCATAAGCTGGCAGGCTTCTGCGAACGCATGCGTATTGATGATGTCAAAATCATCGGCGCACCGAAAACGATTGATAATGACCTGATGGAAACAGACCATTGCCCCGGCTTTGGCTCTGCGGCGAAATATGTTGCGGCAACGATGTCCGAAATTGCCTGCGACTGTAACGTATATGCGCAGCCCTCCATCACGATTGTGGAAATCATGGGCAGGGATGCAGGCTGGCTGACGGCTTCCTCTGCGCTTGGCAGATTGAACGGAGATTCTGCGCCCGATTTGATTTATCTTTGCGAGAGACCCTTCCTTGTAGACCGTTTTCTGGAGGATGTGCGTGAAAAAATGGCGGAAAAGCATTCTATCGTTATTGCGGTCAGCGAAGGCCTGCGCAACGAGGAGGGCGATTATGTGACCGATTCCCTGCAAAACAGAGCGGCGGACGCATTCGGGCATAAAATCCTGGCAGGTGCGGCGCGTTATCTGGAGGAAATCCTCCGCTTTGAAATCGGCTGCAAGGTCAGAAGCATTGAACTGAATGTGATGCAGCGTTGTGCGTCTCATGTGGCATCCGCATCTGATATTTATGAATCCAGATTGATTGGCGCGGCGGCGGCAGATTATGCCATCAGCGGCGGCACAGGCAAAATGGCCTGCATCCGTCGTACCTCTGTGCAGCCTTACCGCTTCGGCATTGATTTCGTGGATATCGGGCAGATTGCAAACCATGTGAAAACCGTTCCCGATGAATGGATTAACGAGGCGGGCAACGATGTGACAGAGGAAATGCTTACATATCTTCTGCCCCTCATTCAAGGCGAATTGCCCTGTACCTATAAAAACGGTGTTCCCGTACATCTGCATCTGTATTAAGTATCTGCAAGCCATGTTCGCGCATGGCTTTTTTTATTGTGGTATAAATTCCAATATTTGTGTCCATACTCCCTCCAAAGAGGTGATACAATGCGAAAAACAGCAGTCATTGCAGCTCTGCTCAGCTTTCTGGTTTGCCTGCTGGCAGGGTATTACGCAGCCCTTTGGAGAGGGGAGCAGCATCCGGCAGAAACGGAGGCACATGCCGTTTTGGAAGAAAAAAAGCGGATTCATGCCGGAACGAAAATCGTTTATCAATATTTTTATACGCAGGATAGGGTGATGAAAAAGCATATCGAGCCGGCACCGGAATTTTTGCAGGGCTTGGATCTGGAACAGCTAAAGAGCATTTATACAGGCTGGCAGGTGGTCTTTTTCTCATCGGAGCAGGTGATTCTGCGGTGCAGCATCGAGGGGATGAGTGATGAGGTTTATGTTCTGGGCGAGGATGACGGATTTCTTGCGGTTTTCTATGAGGATGGGAAAAAGCAGCTGCGCCTGAAGGAGCGGACAGAGCTGCCGCTTTCCGCCTTGCCGGATGGCGAAGCAAGACAGCTTCAAGAGGGGATGCGCGTCATCGGGGAGGAAAATCTGGCGAAGGTGCTTGCGGATTTTATGTCATAAGGAATTTCGGATAAGAAGATTTTATTTCTAATAAGAAAATTTTATTGTAAAAAGAAAACTATAAATTTATCTTATTTCCAAAGCGGCTTTCCTTTCTGGACAAGAATTGCCCCACATGCTATACTGGATTTGTGAAAACTCCCCTATATTTTTCACCCATCATACCTTCTCTTTTTTAGAAAAGAGGGAGCGACCGCAGATGACTGCATTGAAGCACTGCTTGGTCGCTCTTTTTTTTGCTTGCGGGGGAATTTTTCGGAAAAATTGACACGTCCTGTCCTTTCCCCTTATAATAAAAACCGATGATGTGCAAAGGAAGGTAGTGAAAGCCGATGGATGATAATTTCGGTCTGTCTGCGGAGGAATTTCGCATACAGGCAGTCTATAGCGATGAAACAAGGCAGTTCCGCTCTCCTGCGGAGCCGACCGCGGCGGATTGGGTCAATGTGCGGCTTCGTGTCGGGAGAGGAACGGTTTCTGCTGTTTTCCTCTGCACGAATGAACGGGAATATCTCATGGAGGAGGCGGAAACGCAGGGGGCTTTTTCTTATTTTCAGGCAACCCTGCCCCCGACTGCGGAGGAAATGACCTATTATTTCCGCCTGCAATGCGGCGAAGCAGTAGGCTATTATACAAAATACGGCTTTTTTTCGGAATACAAGCACGAAGGGGAATTTCGGATTTTCCGTGATTACCGAACCCCCGATTGGGCGAAGGGCGCGGTGATGTATCAGATTTACCCCGACCGCTTTGCCAATGGGGATGTCTCCAATGATGTGAAAACGAATGAATATATTTATCTGAAGCAGAAAACCGAGCAGGTCACGGATTGGAACAGCCTGCCTGCCGCAAGCGATATCAACCGTTTTTACGGCGGCGATTTGCAGGGCGTGCTCAATAAGCTGGACTATCTGGCGGAGCTGGGCGTAGAGGTGCTTTATTTCAATCCGCTTTTTGTTTCGCCAAGCAATCATAAATACGATACGCAGGATTATTGGCATATCGACCCCCATTTCGGGAAAATCGTCAGAGAAAGCGGTTCTGTTCTGGCGGCGGATGCCAAAACGAATGAAACCGCATCGCTTTATGCCTCTCGCACAACAGCGGACGAAAACCTTGCCGCCTCGGATGCACTTTTCGCAGAGTTGATACAGCAGGCGCACGCAAGAGGGATGCGCGTCATTCTGGACGGCGTTTTCAACCATTGCGGAGCCTTTCATAAATGGCTCGACAGAGAGGGACTTTACAAGGGCAAGCTGCGCGGCGCATATCGGCATGCGGATAGTCCCTATCATGATTATTTTTACTGGAACGCGGATGGCACCTACGAGGGCTGGTGGGGCTATGAAAACCACCCGAAGCTGAATGTGGAGGGCTGTGCGGCGCTCCGAGAGGAGCTTCTTGCGATTGCAAGGCGTTGGGTTTCGCCGCCGTTTGATGCGGATGGCTGGCGGCTGGATGTTGCTGCGGATTTAGGAAAAACAGAGGAATTCAACCATGCCTTCTGGCGGATGTTTCGCACTGCGGTCAAGAGCGTTTCTCCCGATAAGCTGATTCTGGCGGAGCATTACGGCGATGCCGCCCCTTGGCTGACGGGCAATCAATGGGATTCCATTATGAATTACGATGCCTTCATGGAGCCTGTCACATGGTTTCTGACGGGGGTTTCCAAGCATAGCACCGAAAAGCGCGAGGATATGTATAATAATGCGGATGTGTTCTGGGGAACCATGAGCTATCAGATGGGGAAGCTGCCGTCACAGGCAATTTCTGTTGCCATGAATCAGCTTTCCAATCATGACCATTCCCGCTTTCTCACGCGCACCAATCGCCAAATCGGCAGAGTGGAAACAGAGGGCAGTGCCGCGGCGGATGCAAATGTGGAAAAAGCAGTGCTGCGGGAAGCTGTTTTGCTGCAAATGACATGGAACGGTGCGCCGACCGTATATTACGGGGACGAAGCAGGCGTAACAGGCTGGACAGATCCCGATAACCGCCGCACCTATCCCTGGGGCAGGGAGGATATGGAGCTGATTGCCTTCCATAAGGCAGCAATTTCCCTGCGGAAAGAGTATCCCGTTCTACGCCATGGCTCGCTGAAGCAGCTTTATGGGGCGTATGGCGTGCTTGCCTACGGGCGGTTCGATGAAAAAGAAAAAATTCTGGTTGCGCTGAATAATACAGAGGAAATCCGGACGGTGTCCATCCCTGTCTGGCAGATGGGCGTGCAGACAGAAGGCACGCTGCAAAATTGCCTCATGACGAATCGGGACGGCTTTACGGTGTTCGGCTTTTCCTATCCCGTCCGAAATGGGAATGTGCTGCTGTCCCTGCCGCCGAAAAGCGCAATGGCAGTAAGAGAAATTTAATATATTTTAATTATTATAAGGAAGAAAAAGAATGAAGATTTTATATGAGGATGCAGTCATGCTTGCGGCAGTGAAGCCGCAGGGGATGCCTGCGCAGGCGGATAAAACAGGAGATTTGGATTTGCTTTCCGCCTTGGAGGAATATACCGGACAGCCGCTTGGGCTTCTGCATCGCTTAGACAGACCTGTCGGTGGCGTAATGCTGTTTGCGAAGGAGAAAAGGACAGAAGCCTTTCTTGCGAAGGAAATACAGGCGCATCGGCTGAAAAAAGCCTATCTGACGGTGCTTTGCGGCAGATTGCCTGCGGCGGAGGGAGGATTAGAGGATTATCTTCTGAAAAACGCACGCACGAACCTTTCCGAAGTGGTTTCCAAGGAGAGAAAGGGCGCAAAGCGTGCCGCTCTGCGGTATCGGCGGCTTGCGGAGAGAGAAACGGAGCAGGGCGTGCTGACCTTGGCGGAAATCGAGCTGGAAACAGGCAGGCATCACCAGATTCGCGTCCAGACTTCTCATGCAGGCGTGCCCATCTGGGGGGATAAAAAATATAACAAAGGCTTTCCGAAGCGCGGCAAAACGGAGATTGCGCTCTGGTCTTACCGCTTGGAGGGCATCCATCCCGATACGAAACAGCCGTTTTCCTTTACCGCCAAGCCCGAAGGGGAGCCGTTTTCACTTTTTTCGGAAGAATTAACGGAATTGTAAGAAGTATCCTTTGCAATTTCCAGTAAGTTGGTATATAATATGGGAATATCAGAAGAAACCTACGGAGAAGAACCTGTATCGGTTCTTTTCTTTCCGGAATAAATTAGCAATCACAATCATTGATGGCTAACAAATTAAACCAAGGAAGGTGAATAGGATGCAGGAGAAATATACAAAAAAGGCCTTTGATGTGCTGCAAAGGGCAAAGGAGGCCGCAGCAAAGCTGGGCAATGAATATATCGGCACAGAGCATATCCTGCTTGGGCTGACATTGGTGCAGCAGAGCGTTGCCGCAAAGGCGTTGGAGGGGCAGAATGTGACCTACCATCAGGTGATGGAGCGCATTTGCGAAATGCAGGGGGAAAAGCAGAAATTTTATCTCCCCTTGGATATGACACCGCGCGCAAAGCGTGTGGTGGAGCGCAGCAAGCAGGAGGCGGTGCGTCTGGGGGCAAATTATGTCGGGACAGAGCATATTCTGCTGGCACTTCTGCGTGAACCGGATACGCTTGCCATCACGCTTTTGGAGGATTTGGGCGTAGATATTCAAACACTGTACGAGGATATCATGCTGCTTCTGGGCGAAAGCGAAGCGCAGCCTGCCGGTGTGCAGGGGATGCACGAACGCCCGAAGGAGGAGATTTCCGAGACGGAAACACTGGATAAATTCAGCCGAGATATGACGGCACTGGCAAAGCAGGGAAAATTCGACCCGATTGTCGGCAGAGAGCAGGAGATTGAGCGTATCATTCGGATTCTGAGCCGCAGAACGAAGAATAACCCCTGCCTGATGGGTGACCCCGGTGTCGGGAAAACGGCGATTGTGGAGGGTCTGGCGCAGAAAATCAGTGATGGCAATGTGCCCGATACCCTGCGGCATAAGCGGATTCTTTCTCTGGATTTGTCCGCTATGGTCGCAGGCTCGAAATATCGTGGGGAATTTGAGGAACGCATGAAAAAGGCACTGGAGGATGTAAAGGCGGCAGGCAATATCATTCTTTTCATTGATGAAATCCATACCGTCATCGGCGCAGGTGCGGCAGAGGGAGCGATAGATGCCTCGAATATTCTCAAGCCTGCGCTGGCAAGAGGGGAAATTCAGCTGATTGGCGCAACCACTCTTGAGGAATACCGCAAGCATATCGAAAAGGATGCCGCCTTTGAGCGGCGGTTTCAGCCTGTGCGCGTGGAGGAGCCGACAGAAGCGGTTGCCGTGCAAATGCTGACAGCACTGAAGGACCCCTATGAAATGCACCATAGGGTACGCATTTCGGATGAAGCAATCGCGGCGGCGGTTAGGCTTTCCGCACGCTATGTAACGGAGCGATTCCTGCCGGATAAGGCAATCGACCTGATTGACGAAGCAGCCTCCTGTCTGCGTCTTTCTGCGTATACTGCGCCCACCTCCATCAAGGAGCTGGAGGCAAGAATTGCAGAGCTGGAGCAGGAAAAGGAGACTGCCATTAAGACAGAGGAATTTGAACAGGCGGCGGAAATCAAAAAGCTGCAGGATGGTCTGCGTACCAGTCTGAAGGCGGCAAAGCGCGCATGGGAATCCACGCATGACAGCGGCGAAATTGTGGTGACGGCAGATAATGTCGCAGAAATCGTTTCCCGTTGGACGGGAATCCCCGTGCAGAGCATGCAGGAGGAGGAAAGTCAGCGTCTGCTCCATCTGGAGGAAGTTCTGCATAAAAGAGTCATCGGGCAGGACGAAGCAGTGAAGGCACTGGCAAAGGCTGTCCGCCGTGGGCGTGTCGGCTTGAAGGACCCCAACAGACCCATCGGTTCCTTCCTGTTCCTCGGCCCTACGGGTGTCGGCAAGACGGAGCTTTCCAAGGCACTGGCGGAAGCGCTTTTCGGGGACGAAAATGCCATGGTGCGGATTGATATGTCCGAATATATGGAAAAGCACAGCGTTTCCAGAATGGTCGGCTCTCCTCCGGGCTATGTCGGCTATGAGGAGGGCGGTCAGCTGAGCGAAAAGGTGCGCCGCAATCCTTATTCTGTTGTGCTGTTTGATGAAATCGAAAAGGCATCCCCTGAGGTGTTTAATATTCTTTTGCAGGTTTTGGACGATGGACACATTACGGACGGGCAGGGCAGAAAGGTGGACTTCAAGAATACGGTTATCATCATGACCTCGAACGCAGGCGCGCGCAGCATTGCCGCCCCCAAGCGTCTGGGCTTTACGAGCGTGGAAACGCCCGAGCAGAGCTATGAAATGATGAAAAAGGGCGTGATGGATGAAATCAAGAACATCTTCAAGCCCGAATTTCTGAACCGTATTGATGATATTATCGTGTTCCATCCGCTGGAAAAGGAGGAAATCACGAGAATTGTGCGGCTTCTGACGGATGTGATGGCAAAGCGTGTAAAGGAAAATATGAATATTACGGTTTCCTTTACCAAAAAAGCAATCGAAAAAATTGCCGAGGAGGGCTATGATAAGGCGTATGGCGCAAGACCGCTGCGCCGAGCCATCCAGTCTAAGATTGAGGATGCCTTCGCGGAGGAATATCTTCTGGGCAATATCAAAGCGGGGGATAAGGTTTCCGTTGGTCTGAAAACGAATGGATTCAGCTTCCGCGTTGTGAAATAATACAGGATTTTATGCAAAAGATTTCAAAAAATTAGCTATACCTGCAATCTATTTTGTGTTATAATCATAACCGTAGTTTTATCCGCTGACAGTGGAGCACAAACAAAGGTTCAAACGTCGGGAATCTCTTTTTTTCGGGTTTCTCGGGCGAGGCACAATAGAGAAGCGAGTGGAGGTACTGAAAATGGCAGTAATCGAAGAATTGATTAGACAGGAAGACAATGGCACAATCAGTTTCGGCAATCATCTGATGGACGAAAAGAAGAAAGTCCTTGATTTTGAAGTGAGTGGTGACTTATATAAAATCAAAACCTTTAAGGAAATCACAAAGCTGGAAAAGAACGGTAAAATGCTGCTGGAAACAGTTCCCGGCGCAACCGTACATAATTTCACCGTAAACGAAAGAGGCGCAGAATTTACCGTTGAGGGGCTGGAGGATACACAGATTACCATGGAGCTGGAGCCCGATACAGAATATAAGATTTTGATTGACGATGTGAATGTTGGCAAGATGAAAACAAATCTGGCAGGCAAGGTAACCTTCAGCGTAGAGCTGGGTAAGGATACCCCTTCTGTTGCAATCGAAAAAATCGGCTGATAAAAAACAAAAAGGGACTGTAATCCGGTAGGTTGGATTGCAGTCCTTTTATTATAGAAAAGATACGATTGAGGGAATGCTATGAAAATCAAAACAGTCTATCAATGTACAAGCTGCGGATATCAAAGCCCGAAATGGGCAGGCAAATGCCCCGATTGCGGCGAATGGAATACCCTTGCGGAAACGGCGCAGGTCAAGGGTGGCGCAAAGGCGGCGAAGGCAGCACCGAAGCAGCCGGTTTCCCGCCTTTCGGAGGTGGAAACGGGCAGTGACCAACGCCTGCTGACAGGCATTGCGGAATTTGACCGCGTGATGGGCGGCGGCATTGTGCGCGATTCCGTCACCATCATCACCTCGCCCCCCGGCGGCGGCAAATCTACCCTGAGCCTGATGGCGGCATCTGCGCTGGCAAAGCAGGGCTTTCGGGTGCTTTATGCATCGGGGGAGGAGAGTGACAGTCAGATTAAAAACCGTGCAGACCGTATTCTGGACACCATTGCGGAAAATATCTGGATTGTGGCGGACACCTCTATGGACAACGTATTGGACGCGATTCGGGAAATTGACCCCGATCTGATTATTCTGGACAGCATCCAGACCTTTTCTCTGGCGGAATTTTTGCCCTCGCGCGCAGGCAACCCGACGCAGACCATGGAATGTGCGTCTGCTCTGGTGGCGCAGGCAAAAAATAAAAGCCGCCCCAGAGCGGTGCTGATGATAGGGCAGATGAATAAAAGCGATGAAATCGCAGGTCTGCGTGCCTTGGAGCATCTGGTGGATGCGGTGCTTGTGCTGGAGGGCGAGGGTGCGGATGAGCTGCGGTGTCTGGTTGCAACGAAAAACCGCTTCGGCAGTACGGGCGAAATGGGCTTTTTCACTATGACAGAGGCAGGGCTTGCGTCCATCGAAAACCCCTCGGCTTATTTTGTAACGAAACGGGAGAGGGGCGATTCTGTTTCCGGCAGTGCGATTGCGGTTTTGAAGGAGGGCTCTCGTCCTGTCATTGCGGAAATCGAAAGTCTGGTTTCCCCTTCCTTCACGCCGTATCCCTCGCGCATCAGCGAAACCATGAAAAAGGATACCATGAATACGCTGATTTCCATTCTGGAGCAGAGGGGCGGCATTAAGCTCTATGATAAAAATGTTGTCATCAAGACCACAGGCGGTCTGTATCTGAAGGAGCAGGCGGCAAATCTTGCCGTGCTGATGAGCATTGCTTCTTCCGTTTATGACAAGTCGATTCCCTCGGATTGGGCATTTCTTGCCGATGTCGGGCTGACGGGCGAATTGAAGCGTGTCCCTTCTATGGAAAGCCGCATCAAGGAGCTGGACCGCATGGGCTTCAAGCAGGTTTTCATTTCCGCAGGCGGCATGCGGGAGCTGCATTTGGAGAATATCCGTGTGGTGGAAGCAAAATTTTTGTCACAACTTCTGAATCATGTCTTTGGGAAAAAAGGAAATGGATAAAGAATACAGTTTTTTGTCCACAATATAAAGACATAAGTATTTCTTATAGGTATTCGACACAATTTATGGTTTACGAATAGAAATTCCTGTATTATAATAGGGAGAAACTATGTTTTTCTAAGACAAGTCAAAAATGCTTTGGCATCCAAAGCAATCTATACAAAAACCGAAAAAGGAGGTATCCCCCATGCAGAACGTAGAAATTAGAAAATTTAAAAAGGTTCTGGTTGCAAACCGTGGCGAAATTGCCATTCGTGTGTATCGTGCGCTGAATGAATTGGGCATTCAGACAGTAGGTATTTTCTCAAAGGAGGATAAATATGCGCTGTTCCGCACAAAAACCGATGAGGCTTATATGCTGAATCCCGAAAAAGGCCCTCTGGATGCATATCTGGATATCAAAAACATCATCAAAATTGCAAAAGCAAAAGGTGTAGATGCGATCCATCCCGGATATGGGTTCCTTTCCGAAAATCCCGAATTTGTTGAGGCATGCGAAAAAGAGGGGATTGCTTTTATCGGCCCCAATGTAGATGTCATGTATAAAATGGGGGATAAGATTTCTTCCAAGAAAATGGCAATCGAATGCAATGTTCCCATCATCCCCGGTGTTGACCATGCAGTCAGAAGTCTGGATGAGGTAATGGAGGTTGCCCGGAAGGTCGGCTATCCCGTTATGCTGAAGGCATCCAACGGCGGCGGCGGTCGCGGTATGCGTATTGTAAATTCCGAAGAGGAAATGCCCAAGGAATTTGAAGAAGCAAGAAACGAAGCAAAGAAGGCCTTCGGTGATGATAAAATTTTCGTAGAAAAATATCTGCGTGACCCCAAGCATATCGAAGTACAGGTGCTTGGCGATAAATACGGCAATGTGGTGCATCTGTTTGACCGTGACTGTTCCGTGCAGAGAAGACACCAGAAGGTAATCGAATTTGCGCCTGCCTTTACCGTAAGCCAGCCTGTCAGAGAAAAAATTCTGGCGGATGCAGTGCGTCTGTCCAAGCATGTAGGCTATAAGAACGCCGGCACACTGGAATTTCTGGTGGATGCCGATGAAAACTACTACTTCATCGAAATGAACCCTCGTATTCAGGTAGAGCATACCGTTTCCGAGGAGGTAACCGGCATTGATATCGTACAGGCACAGATTCTGATTGAGGAGGGCTATCCTCTGAGTGCGCCCGAAATCGGCATTTCCTCTCAGGAGGATGTACACTGCAACGGCTATTCCGTGCAGCTGCGTATCACAACGGAAGACCCTGCAAACAATTTCATGCCCGATACAGGCAAGATTAACGTATATCGTTCCCCTGCCGGCAACGGTATCCGTCTGGATGGCGGCACAGCCCACACAGGCGCAGAGGTTACTCCTTATTATGACAGCCTGCTGGTTAAGATTATCGCACATGACAGAACCTTTAAGGGCGTGACCAATAAGGCAATTCGTGCGATTAAGGAAACCCGTATCCGCGGCGTAAAAACAAATATTCCTTTCCTCATCAATGTTTTGCAGAGCGAAACATGGAGTGAAGGGAAATGTACGACAACCTTTATCGAAAAAACACCTGAGCTGTTCCGCTTCATTCCCGGAAAGGACAGAGCAAGCAAGATTGCGGAATTCATCGGCAACCAGATTGTCAATGAATCCAAGGGACAGAAGCCGCAGTTTGACCCCATCGTTGTGCCTTCCTTCGGCAAGACCGAAAATGGCAAAACCATTGAGGTTCCCGGTGCAAGGGATACCTTCCTCAAGATGGGCGCAAAGGCGTATACACAGTCCCTTTTGAAGGAAAAACGCCTGTTGGTAACAGATACCTCCATGCGTGACGCGCATCAGTCCCTGATGGCAACCAGACTGCGTACCAATGACCTGATGGCCGCTGCACCCGCAACAAATATGGCAATGGCAAATGCCTTCTCCGTAGAAGCATGGGGCGGCGCAACCTTTGACGTTGCGTATCGTTTCCTCAAGGAATCCCCTTGGGTGCGCCTGCAGCAGCTGAGAGCGGCAATGCCCAATACACTGATTCAGATGCTCCTGCGTGCATCCAACGCAGTCGGCTATGCAAACTACCCCGATAACGTGGTGCAGAAATTCATTGAGGTTTCCGCAGAACGCGGCATTGATGTGTTCCGTATTTTCGATTCCCTCAACTGGGTGGAAAATATGAAGATGCCCATCGAGGTTGCGCTGAATACAGGCAAAATCGTAGAAGGCTCCATCTGCTACACAGGGGATATCTTAGACCCTAACGAAACAAAATATACACTGGATTACTATATCAGAAAGGCAAAAGAGCTGGAGGCTATGGGCTGTCACATCTTCGCAATCAAGGATATGGCAGGTCTTTTGAAGCCCTATGCGGCGAAGGAGCTGTTCAGCACACTGAAAAAAGAGCTTCACATTCCTCTGCACCTGCATACACACGATACCACAGGCAACGGTGTCAGCACCGTTCTGATGGCGGCAGAGGCAGGTGTGGATATTGTTGACCTTGCAATCCAGTCCATGTCCTCTCTGACCTCTCAGCCCTCCATGAACGCTGTTGTGGAAGCGTTGAAGGGCACAGAAAGAGATACCGGTCTGAATACCGAACAGCTGATTGAGCTGAGCCATTATTATCAGGGTGTGCGTCAGATTTTCACAGGCTTTGAAAGTGAAATGAAGACACCCAATACGGAAATCTATAAATACGAAATCCCCGGCGGTCAGTATTCCAACCTGCTGGCACAGGTTAAGGCAATGGGCTCCGCCGACCAGTTCGAGGAAATCAAGCACCTGTATAAGGATGCGAATGACCTTCTGGGCAACATCGTTAAGGTAACACCCTCCTCTAAGGTTGTTGGCGATATGGCAATCTTCATGTCTAAAAACGGACTGACAAAGGATAACATCATGACAGAAGGGGCGGAGGTTTCCTATCCCGATTCCGTTGTGGATTACTTCCTTGGCAACATCGGTCAGCCTGAGGGCGGCTTCCCTGCGGATTTGCAGAAAATCGTGCTGAAGGGGCAGAAGCCCATCGAGGGCAGAGCAGGCGCACTGCTTCCTCCTGCGGATTGGGAAGCTATCGAAAAGCATCTGCATGAAGCACATGCACTGAAGAAGGTAAACCCCAGAAATGTGCTTTCCTATGCACTGTATCCTAAGGTATATGATGACTATGTAAACCATGAGGAGGTTTATACAGACGTATCCAAGCTGAGCAGTGATGTATTCTTCTTCGGTCTGGCGAAGGGCGAAGAAACCTCTATTGAAATCGGCGAGGGTAAGGATATTCTGATTAAATATATCGATATGACAGAGCCCAATACAGAGGGTATCCGCACGCTGACCTTTGAAATCAACGGCGTAATGCGTGAAATTAAGGTTCTGGATAAGCACCTTGAGGTAAAGAGCGACGGTAAGCTGAAGGCAGATAAAAATAATCCCTTCCACCTTGGCTCCTCCATCCCCGGCACCGTTTCCAAGATTCTGGTGAAGGAGGGCGAGGAGGTTAAGAAGAACCAGCCTCTGCTGACGGTTGAAGCAATGAAGATGGAAACCTCCATTGTTGCAAATCAGGACGGCGTGATTGATAAGATTTATGTAAAAGAGGGCGAACAGGTAAATCAGGGCGATTTGCTGGTTTCCTTCGTACAGGAGGGCTGATATTTTTCAGTCGGTATAAAAATAACGAAGCTATGGCACAATCCTTTATGGGTTGTGCCTTTTTCATGGGCTGATTTTTTATAGAAAAAAATTGTTCCGAGAAAAAAAGTATGCTATGATAAATTTATGATTTGACGAACCCTGATGAAGAAGAAAGGATGTAGCAGATGAATTGGAAAGACCGTTTTTCCGGCAGGCTTCTGTCTGCGGATGAGGCTGTGCGGCAGATTCGCTCCGGCGAAACCATCTCTATCGCGCACGTTGGCTCCGAGCCGTATGCGCTGGTGGATGCACTGGCACGCAATGCGGATGCCCTTACAGATGTGGATATGCACTTCATGCTTTCCCTCAGAAAGGAGGAGCCGCATATCGCGAAGGGGATGGAAAAGCATCTGCGCTTTTTCGGCTATTTTCTGGGCGGCAGTACAAGAGGGGCAGTTGCGGAGAGCAGAGCGGAATATCTGCCTTGCTTTTTCCATCTTTATCCCCGCATGCTCAGAGAACGTGGCGGTGTGGATGTGCTTCTGATTTCCGTTTCCGAGCCGGATGCGCATGGCTATTGCTCCATGGGGCCGGGGATTGACCATCTGCCTGCCTTTCGGGATTCCGCAAAGCTTGTAATTGCGCAGATGAACCGCAATCTACCGCGCGTGATGGGGGATTCCTTCATTCATTTGAGAGATATTGATATCATCGTAGAGGAGGACAGACCCATGCCGACCCTGACACCGCCGACAATTACGGAGGTTGAGCAGAAAATAGGGGAATACTGTGCATCTCTCGTGCAGAATGGGGATACGATTCAGCTTGGCATTGGCGGTATTCCCGATGCCGTTGTGACCTTTTTAAAGGATAAAAAGGATTTGGGTCTGCATACCGAAATGGCGGCGGATGGCATTATCGACCTGATTGAAGCAGGTGTCATCAATAATAAAAAGAAAACACTGCACCGCGGCAAAAGCATTGCGACCTTCGCGGCAGGCACGCAGAGATTGTATGATTTTCTGGATAATAACCCCTGCTTTGAGCTGCATGGGGTGGAGCATGTCAATAACCCCTATGTGATTGCACAGAATGATAACATGGTTTCCATCAATTCCGCCATTCAGGTTGATTTGATGGGGCAGGTCAATGCGGAGGTAGTGAAGGGGATGCAGTTCAGCGGTGTCGGCGGACAGGTGGACTTCATCCGCGGCGCAACGATGAGTAAGGGCGGCAGAGCCATCATTGCCTTGCCTTCCACGGCGGCAGGCGGAAAAATTTCCAAAATCGTGCCGTTTATCGACCATGGCGCAGTGGTAACAACCCCAAGAACAGAAATTGATTATGTGGTAACGGAATACGGCATTGCAAAGCTTTGGGGCAGAAGCCTCAAGGAGCGGGCAAGGGCGCTGATTTCGATTGCACACCCCGATTTCCGCCCGATGCTTGCAGAGGAATACGAAAAACGCTTTGGCAGACCCTTAGATTAAAAAACGCATGAAAAAAAGCACTCCGGATGGAGTGCTTTTCGTGTTTTTATTTTCCGATGGATTTTCTGTATTCCTCTACTTCCTCGTCTGTCAGAGGCTCCAGCTCCTTGGGGTCCATCCATCTTACCCAGATGCGATCCTGCATTGCCTTGATATCCAGAGGGGTATCGAAGTTATCCTTATCAATGGGAATTACTGTATCATTATCCCCGTTGAACATGATTTCAAAGGGCTTGAATACACCATCCTCAAATACAAGCATATCGGAAGAATATACATTCAGTGCGCCTGCTTCGCTCAGAAGATGCTTTTCCAGTGCTTCCAGATTGGGGAAGGTAACAACCATCCAGTCGCCCTTCATATCGGAATAATCGAACAGCTGCAAGCCGTGGAAATCGATTTCCTCGTTGCCGCTTGCGCCCTTGTCATCATCCGCTTTGCCCTTCATGGCAACAGGTGTGCCGTTTTTGCCGTCCTTCAGAATTTCGGTTCCGGGGATGAAAGCATTCACGAATTTATTGATTTCATTGGTTCTAAACTGAGAACGAACCTGCGCAATGATACCGTAATCGCTGCTGTCATAGCAGATAGAAGCAACCTCATTCCAGAATTCACTTAATGTTTTGACCATTTCTATTACCTCCATATCAACTTTCATTACCTCATATCATACTAGCATTGTGTTCATTCTGTCAATAGATATTCATTCGGTCGGCTGATTTGAAAGTAATGCGCCGGCACCTTTCCGCTGAAAACCAAATCGGCGAGCATAATTTTTCTCTCTAATGTAATATCCTCCCGGTACAGCGGATTGACAATCCGAAGCTCTAAATGTACCGCAAGCCAGATTTTGTAGTTGATCTGATTGATGCCGACGGAGGAAAACGCCGTTTCATAATCCACCCTGACCGCACCCATAGGCAGAAGGGTGAAGGGGATTTTCGGCCCCTGATTGGCAAGAAGCCCCCAATGCGTTGCCGCGCCAAGCGGAATGGGAATAACCTCCTTCGGCAGTTCATTTAGCTGCTTTGTGATGTCGCGGCTCAGCAGGGCGCAGAATTGGTTTACGCATGTGGTGTTGGCGGTGTAGCTTTCGCCATCCGCCCCCTTCTGCAAAAGCGCGCTTGCATCTAATTCCATACGCGCAAGTGCATTTGCCGCCGCCTCGTCGATAATCCGATTTGCCGCCGCCCTGCACTGCATGTGCGAGATTTCCTTCAAGGGCGGCAGAAGGCTATTTTCCAGAAGGAAAAAACAGAGAACCGTCAGCAGAGCAGGCAGGAGAAGGGGCAGAAATTTCTTTCTTTTTCGGTTTCGTTTTCTTTTTCGCATTGTCCGCTCCCTCCCTCTGCAATGATATGAGTGAGAAGGGCGAAGCATGCCTTTTCCTTGATTTCGGGGCTTTTTTTGCAATGTTAAAGAAAAATTAAACAAAGGTTATAGTAGAAATAAGCATGTTTTTGTGAAAATGTCTTTCTTTTGCGGTGAAATTTTGGTATAATCAAAAAGTATAATCTTCGCAAAATGGCGGAATATGGATTTTGTTCCATCCGTTTTGATTACACATGGAAATAAACAGGAGGCTTGAAATATGAGTGAATCTCAACACAGAAGGGGAGATCCGCAGGACAGAACGGGCGTAAGACAGACACGCCCCTCCGGCACAAACGGCTCACGCCGACCATCCTCTTCCGGAAACCCGAAAAAACGCAGAAAGCGCAGAAAGAAACGCTCGGTCAACAGCAGAATCGGGAAGGTTTTGCTGATTGTTGTCATCGTGATTGCCTTTGCGGTTGCAGGCGCAATTCTGGGTACGGTGTTCGGTATTCTGCAAAGCACGGATATGCTGAATACCTCCGATGTTCTGCCCGATTCCTATACCTCTGTCATCTATGATGCGGATGATAATGAGGTGGATAAGCTGCATGGCGAGGAAAACCGAGAGTATGTGAAGCTTTCCGCAATCACAAGCAATATGCAAAATGCAGTCATTGCGATTGAGGATCAGCGTTTTTATGAGCACAACGGCATTGACATTCGAGGGATTATGCGTGCAATGAAGCAAAATATCGTAGATTCGGTGAAGGCAGGGCATATTCAGTTTACGCAGGGTGCAAGTACGCTGACGCAGCAGGTGCTGAAAAATGAGGTGCTTGACAACGAAAAGAGCATTTCCAGAAAGATAAAGGAGCAGTATTTGGCTGTTTCTCTGGAAAATGCGCTGAAAAAACAGCTTGGCTCAAAGGATGCGGCGAAGAAATATATTCTGGAGCTGTATCTGAACACGATACCGCTGCATCATGGTCTGCGTGGCGTAGAGGCGGCTTCTCAATATTATTTTGGCAAGCATGCCAGTGAGCTGACGCTGGCAGAGGCGGCAAGCATTGCGGGCATCACGAAAACCCCCAGTCTGTATGCGCCGGATATGAATCAGGAGGCAAGCAAGGAACGCCAGATGACGGTTCTGAAAAAAATGCTGGATCTGAATATGATTACGCAGGCGGAATATGACGAAGCTGCGGCAGAGGATATCTATGCACATCTGGTCTGCAAGGATACTGCGGAGGAAGAAAGCAATGCAAAGCATAACTGGTTTGTCGAGGCGGCAGTGCAGCAGATTAAGGCTGACCTGATGGAAAAGAAAAACATGACAGCCGCACAGGCATCCAATATGATTTACAGCGGCGGATTGCAGATTCATACCACAATGGACGCTTCCATGCAGGAAACCGCAGAAGCTGCCATGAAGAATGATAATATGTTCCCGGCAGGGGATGGGAAGATGGATGTGACCTATCTGATTTCCGTTCTGGATACACAGAACCCCGATGAAAGCAGCAATCAGTCGCATTATGAAAAGAAAACAACCGTTACCTCGCAGGAGGAGGCAGATGCCTTTGTTGCATCCGTGAAGGAGGAGCTTCTGGATGAAACGCATACCTTAGTTCTGGATAAGCTGACGGTTTCTAAATCCCTGCAGGCGGCAATGGTCATCATGGATCAGAGCAACGGCGAAGTAAAGGCGATTGTCGGCGGACGCGGCGAAAAGCCCGGTGATTCCGTATTCAACCGTGCGACACAGGCATTGCGTCAGCAGGGCTCGACGATGAAGCCCTTGGCGGCGTATGCCCCCGCGATTGATACGGGACTGCTGATGCCCGGCTCCATCATCATTGATGAGCCTGTTACCTACGGCGGCTGGTCTCCCAAAAACTGGGACGGCAAATATATCGGGCCTACCACAGTGCGTCAGGGTATCTGGCATTCCATGAACGTGCTGGCAGTTAAGACCTTTATGATGGTCGGCGCGGATACGGCTTATCAGTATCTGCTGGACTTTGGCTTTACCACGATTGATGAACGGGATAAGGCGGCAACAACGGCACTCGGCGGTCTGACACAGGGCGTTTCCGTTCTGGAGCAGACGGCGGCCTATGCAACCATTGCCAACGGCGGCACCTATTATGAGCCGATGTTCTATAGCGTGGTGTATGACCATGACGGCAACGTGCTTCTGGATAATTCCGAACAGGAAACACATCGGGTGCTGAAGGAAACAACCGCCTTCCTGCTGACGGATATGATGCGTGATGTTATCACGAAGGGTACTGGTACGAAGGCAGCCATCAGCGGCATGAATGTTGCAGGTAAAACAGGTACCACCAATGATACCGTTGACCTGACCTTCTATGGCTATACGCCTTACTATACCGCCGGTATCTGGATGGGGTATGACAGTCAGAAGGAGATTATAAATGCAAATAACGCCCATCTGCGCATCTGGAGCTCGGTTATGAGCCAGATTCATTATGATAAGGGACTGAAGAATAAGGAGTTTAAAAAACCGGATGGCTTGACAACACGTCCTATCTGCTCTGCATCCGGCATGACACCTTCTTCTCTTTGCAACAGCGATTACTATGGCTATGGTGTAACGAGTGACTATGTTACAACGGATTTCAAGGGCAGCACAGGCGGCGGCACCTGCACGATGCACAAATCCTATACGATTTGCAGCGAAACAGGCAAGCTTGCGGGCGCAACCTGCCCGACCATGAATGTGGTTTTGGCGGTCAACAGTGACGGTACGATTAAGGGCAAGCCCTCTAAGGTTCCCGAAGGCAAGCTGGATATCAATATCAGCGCAACCTGCGATTCTGCGCATGCGAGCAGCGGTGATGATGATACCAACAGCACAGACCCCGGCACAACAGACCCCGGCAATGGACAGAACCCTGAGGATAACCTCTGGAATAATGAGGACTTCGGGATTCAATAAATAATAATTTACATTTAGGAGAATTCAAATGAGCGAACAGAATATTTTAGCAACAATTGACGGCGTAAACATTACAGATGCGGATTTGGACGCATATATCGCGAATCTGCCGAAGGAGCAGCAGGCGTATGCGGCATATCCCCAGTTCAGAGAGCATGCACTGAAGCAGCTTCTGGCATTCCATCTGTATGCAAAGATGGCAGAAGAAGAAAAAATGGATGAAACCGATGAATTTAAAGCCATGATGGAACGGGCAAGAAAGGATATCCTTGCCCAGCTTGCCATCAACAGCGTTTTGAAGGATATCACTGTAACAGATGAAGAAATGCAGGCGTTCTACAAAGAAAACCCCCAGCATTTTGAAAAGGGCGAAACCGTACATGCAAAGCATATCCTGGTGGATTCCGAAGAAAAAGCACAGGATATCATGAACAAAATCACCGCAGGGGATATCTATTTTGAGGATGCCGCGAAGGAATTTTCCTCCTGCCCCTCCAATGCGCAGGGCGGTGACCTTGGCGAATTCGGCAAGGGTCAGATGGTTCCGGAGTTCGATCAGGCGGTATTTGCGGCTGAGGTTGGCAAGGTAGTTGGTCCTGTAAAGACACAGTTCGGCTATCATCTGATTAAGGTTGAGGATAAGAAGGACGCATCTGTAACCCCCTTCGATGAGGTGAAGGAACAGATTCGTGCAAATCTGCTGCAGCAGAAGCAGAATCAGGCTTATACCGAAAAGTATAAGGAGCTGCACGATAAATACATGAAATAAGCGCATAGCAAAAGCCCCTCTGAAAAGAGGGGCTTCATTTGTGTTCTATTTTTATTCCATTAGGCTTATTCCTTTAAGCCCTCCAATGCGTTTCTGGCATTGCCAATCTGATTGGAATCGGGGTAATCACTGATAATCTTGTTGTAATATTTCTTTGCGCTTGCCGTATCTTTTTCTCCCTCTGCAATCTGTCCCAGATAGTAATAGATGTCATCCACAAAGTTTTCGTTGCTTGCGTATTTCAAGGCTGTTTCCAAATCGGTCTTTGCCTCTGTCATGTTTTTGCTTAGGAAATCACTTTTTCCTTTGGTGTAGTAGGCATCTGCCGCCTTGGGGTAAAGCTCCGCCTTCAGGGAATTATATTTCGCCAAATCATCATCACTAAATCCAACCGTATCAATGGATTCAAAGGTGGTGATGCAGGCTTCATAATCGCCGTCTGTCATCTGCGATACTGCCGTTTCCAGCAATTCCAGATTCGCCTGCTTATTTTCCTCGCTACGCAGCTGCTTGTTTTCCTTTTGCAGCTTTTGCAGTTCTGTCCGCATTTCCAGAACCTCCTCCGGTGTCATATTGGTTTCACCGGAATAATTTTCAACAGCGGTCTGCAATTCCTTGATTTTTGCATCCTTATCCTCATTTAGCGCAGGCACAATCAGCACCAGAATCACCAGAGCTGAAATCACAAGCCCGATTACAAAGGCAATCATGTTGTGCTTTTCCAGAACGCTGCTGCTTCTGTCCTTGCGCTTATAGCCGGGAAGGGGCGGATTGCTGTCTGTTTTTTTCACGCTGACTGCCGCAGAGGCTTTATTTTTGTCTCCCTTTTTCAGAGTGGGAGAGGGCACATTGCCAATCAGCTGTGCATAATGCAGGGCAAGGGGATTGCGAATATCCCGTTTCAGCACGATTTCATTAAAATGCAGCGCGCGTTTGAGATTTTTATCCTCAATGCAGCAAAGCGTCATCAGGTTATAGGCATCAATGAAATTCGGGTTATTGTCAATGGATTTTTTCAGCTGAATAATGGCTAAATCATCACTGCCCTGCTTCAGATAGGTAATCGCCTGATTATACATCCGCACCGCATCATTGCATTTTTCCATTTCTCTGGCGTTTTTCTGCAAATACGCCATATAGCCTGCGGCAGCATTTCCTTCGGGCAGAAGGGAGGAGCTGATAATCCAATGTCTGAGGGCATCCCCGATGCGCCCCGTTTCGCAATAAATCAGACCGAGAAGATTTCTCGCCTGTATGTTATTTTTATCAAAAAGAAGGCTCTGTTCCAGATTTGCCGCTGCACCGGAGAGATCGGTTTCTCCGGCTAAGGTAAGCGCTTCGTTATAAAGACGGATGGATGCATTGCGTGCCTTTCGGAACACATACACATCTACGCCGCAATCGGGACAGCGACAGCCCTCAGAAAAATTAAAACCACAATTCGGGCATTTCATGTCATTCTCTCCTTTTGCTTATTCCTGAGTGGGGGGCTGCTTTTTCTCCTTCGCAATATGCTGTAGGATATCCAGAAGATCCTGCATTTCGGATGTATGCAGGGATGCTTCGATCTGGTCGATTTCCAGAATGGGCTGATATCTGCTCAATTCTTCTTTAAAATTAAACACAGGACATTCCTCCGTTTCAAATACTTTTTCTATGTGCTTCAGTTTAGCTGTGTTTACGGTGCTTCAGATAGGTGCGCATGGCTCCGATCATATATAAGGAACCACAGCAAAGAATAATGCCGTCCTGAGGGGTGAGGGTGCGCGCCCTTTCATACGCCGCCTCAATTTCCTTTTCCATCTCCACCGTACCACTGAAATCGGAAACAGAGCGGGCAAGAGAAAATACATCCAGCCTTCTCTCGCTGTGCGGCTCAGTCAGAATCACCGTCTCCGCAAAGGGAAGAATCTGCTCTGCCATCCTCCGATATTCCTTATCCCCCAGAATACCGAGAATAAGGGTAACCTTTTTTTCCTTGAAATAAACCGAAAGGGAATTTGCCAGCTGCCGAATCCCATCCGCATTATGCGCGCCATCTAGAATGACAAGCGGCGCTTTGCCGCAAAGCTCCATTCTGCCTGCCCAACGGGCATTTTTCAGTCCATCGCGAATTGCTCCTTCGGGAATCGAAAGACCGTTTTTGTTCAGCACAAGGCAGGCCTCCAGAACCGCAAGGCAATTTTCAAGCTGATAAGTGCCAAGCAGAGATAATTCCAGATTTTCCAAGGAAAAACATTTATTTTTGACAGAAAAAACAGTCCCTTCCAATGTTTGCGAAGCGACCCTGATTTTTGCGTCATTCAAACAATAGAATGGAGCATCCATCCGAGCTGCTGCATCCTTAATGATATTATATACTAATTCCGCTTGGGAATACAACACCACAGGACAATTTTTCTTAATGATGCCGGATTTTTCCATAGCAATTTTTTCAATCGTATCCCCCAAAAAATCCGTATGGTCAATGCTGATAGACATGATGAGCGAAAGCAGAGGGTGGGGAACGACATTCGTGGCATCAAATCTGCCGCCAAGCCCGACCTCCAGAATCAGAACATCCACCTGCTTTTCATAAAAATAATGAAACGCCGCACCGGTTGTAATTTCAAAAAGCGTCGGAACAGGCTTGCCTTCTGCCGCCAGCTTTTCGCAGAGCTGCCGCATCAGGGTGATTTCCTTTGCAAAATCATCATCCGAAATTTCCGCACCATTGAGGAGATAGCGTTCATTGTATCGCTCCAGATGGGGGGAGGTATATGCGCCGACGCGATAGCCCGCCTCCTTTAATATGGAAGAAAGCATTGCCACGGCAGAGCCCTTCCCGTTTGTGCCTGCAACATGAATCACAGGAAGCCTTTGCTCCGGATTTCCAAGCAGATCACAGAGGTATTGTATGCGTTCCAGCCCCGGTATAGAACTAAAGCCAACATCTTCTTCCAAATAATGAATACATTCCTGATAATTCACAGGCTCACCTCCTGAATTTTGTCTATCCTCCATTATAACAAAGCTATGAAATTCTGCAACAGACTTAATAAAATTGAAAAGATTGATAATAACTTTGAAAAGATTTCAAAAGAATAATGTATCCTGTCGGATACAGGAAGAAGCCGCTCCAAAACAACCTTCCTTTCTCGTATGTCGCATGAAATTCGTACGCCGATGAACGGGATTATCGGTATGCTGACGCTGGCAGAAAATAAGCTGGAGGCGAACAGTCCCGCTATGCAGTACCTTACAAAGGCGGATGAGCTGCGCATCAGTCAGGTGATTATCAATTTTCTTTCCAATGCAGTGAAATTCACCTCGGAGGGGGAAATTATCGTTACCTTCCGCCAGATGATGCTGCAAAACGGCGTGGCGGATTGGTGTTCTATGCGGCAGAGATTGGACTTGGTGTGCTTGGTGTACTGATGCTGCTTGCAACGCTTCTGCTTTGCCTGCTGGAGCTTTTGCGGATGGTTCTTTTGTGGCGCGAAAGGAAATGTTGTCAAAGCTTCACGCCGCAGGAACGCATTTTCTACAAAAAGGATAAGCTGTTCTGGCTGCTTGCGCTCTGGGGCATGGATGCGGCGCTGGGGTGGGAAACGGAGAAAACCGACCGCGCCTTAACCCTGCGCCTGCCTGCGGTTTCCGAAGGGGAATATCAGCGGATTTGCAGTCTGCTGGAAAAAACAGTATACGGCGGTATTATGCTTGAGCCGTTTGAGGAACGCGTCCTAGACCGCTTCCTCTATCATCTGACGGGGCAGGATATGAAAAAAAGCCTCGGCATGTGGCTGAAGCTGCACTATGCCTGCCTGAAAAAAAGAAAATAAAAATGGAAATGTCCTTAGAACTTCTCTGAGGGCATTTTTTATGCTCGCCTTCGCAGAATGTCGAAAAAGAAAAGGTTGTGCGCCGGAGAAGAAAACGGTATAATGATATGATGGAATAAGGAAAGGAGTATCATGTATGGATGATAGATTCGATAAAGAAAACATAGAAGCAGAAACCAGATATCCGCGCAGAGAAGCCGTAGATGGGCATACAAGATATCCTGTCAGAGAGGAACGCCGTCCTCTGCGCTTTTCTTCGGAGCATCATACAGAGCTGCCCGGACGGAAGATAGATGCGGAAAACGATATGACAGCATACGAACAGCGGACAGCCGCAAGAAGGGCAGAATTTTTGCAGAATTCCTATGAGAATTCCTACGAAAGAGAGGACACCTATCAGAGAACCTCTCATCAGAGAGGACAGACAAGAGGACAGCAGAGAGGACAGACAGAGGTCCCCCGCAGCAGAGAGCGCGTTCCGCACGAGGAGCAGAGGGCGCGCAGAACGAGAGAAGCGGAAAGAACGACGCACAGCAGGAAAAATCGCCATAAAAAACGCCATTTGACACGTTTTTCCAAGGGGCTGCTTCTCATTGCGGTTGCGCTGATTATCGGGATTGGTTCCTTCATTTTCATGAACCACATGATGAACCCTCCTACAGAGGAAATGAACCTGACGGGGAAAACCGTCTCCGTTACCATTCCGGAAGGAGCAGGCACAGATGAAATTGCAAAAATTTTGAAGGAAAACAAGCTGATTCACAGCGTATTCGGCTTTAAGCTGACCAGCAGGCTGGAGGGCTATGACGGCACATATAAGCATGGGAAATATGATATTGATACAGGGCTGACGAAGCGGCAGATTATGGAGCTGCTGCAAAGCGGCAAAACCTCTGAGGATTTGAAGGTGACGATTCCGGAGGGCTATACCGTGAAGCAGATTGCGGCAAAGGTTGCGGAAACAGAGCTTTGCACCGCGGATGAATTTATTGAGGAATGTAACAAGGGTACATTTGATTATGATTTCCTTAAGGATTTGCCTGACAGAGAATATAAGCTGGAGGGGTATCTTTTCCCCGATACCTATCTTCTGCATGAGGGCATGACGGCACATGATATCATTGATATGATGCTTGCGCGCTTCGATCAGATGTATACTAAGGAATATCAGAAGGCAGTTGCGGACAGCGGGCATACGCTGGATGAAATCGTAACCGTTGCATCCATGATTGAAAAGGAAATTAAGGTGGATGCGGAACGCGCGACAGCGGCAGGGGTAATCTATAACCGCTTGAAGGAGAATATGTCCCTTGGCATTGATGCAACCGTACTTTATGCCGTAGGAAAGACCAGCGGCGAGCTGACAACAGCCGAGCTGGAAACGGATTCTCCCTATAATACCCGTAAGAATAAGGGGCTGCCCTTAGGGCCTATTTCAAACCCCGGAGAATCCTCGTTTAAGGCGGCACTGTATCCTGAGGATAATGACTATCTGTATTATGTTGTGGAGGCAGTGGGGAAGGATAACCATGTTTTCTGCAAGACCTATGATGAATTCCTGGCGGCGAAAAATGCATATAACGCCAGCGCACAGTAAAAATCAGGAGAGATGAAAAATGAATTATGTAACCGATGATACGATGAACGCCTATCTGCGCAGCGTACAGCCGATGTATGACGGCGTTCTGGGCGAGATTCAGAAGGAAGCGATTGCGGCAGAGGTACCAATCGTGCCGCCCGAGGTGGCGCGGCTTTTAAGTGTGCTTCTGACGATGCAGAAGCCGAAAAATATTCTGGAAATCGGCACAGCTGTAGCCTTTTCCGCAGGGCTGATGTGCCGCTATCTGCCTGAGGAGGGTACCGTTACCACGATTGACCGCTACGAGGTGATGCTGAAGGATGCCCGTGTGAACATTAAGCGCATGGGTCTGGAGGATAAAATCGAAATTCTGGAGGGGGATGCGGCGGATATTCTGCCGACACTGGAAGGCCCCTACGATGTGATTTTCATGGATGCGGCGAAGGGGCAGTATCAGGCGTTCCTGCCGCACTGCCTGCGGCTTCTGCCTGTGGGCGGTCTTCTGATTGTGGATGACGTGCTGCAGGGCGGCACGATTGCACAGACGCGCTTTAGCGTGCCGCGCAGACAGCGTACCATTCATAAGCGTCTGCGGAATTTCCTCTGGGAGATTACCCATCATGATGCACTGGAAACCTCTATTATCCCCATCGGGGACGGGGTAGCGCTGTGCTATAAGAAAAAGGAATTTATCCCCGAAACCAAAACAGAAGGAGAAACCAAAAATGCAGAATAAAAAGAAACTGGAGCTATTGGCACCTGCGGGCGATTTAGAAAAGCTGAAAATTGCTGTACTTTATGGTGCGGATGCCGTTTATATCGGCGGCGAAGCGTATGGTCTGCGTGCCAAGGCAAAAAATTTTGATATAGATACCATGGCGGAGGGGGTAAAATTTGCCCATGACCATGGCGTAAAGGTTTATGTAACAGCAAATATTTTCGCACATAACCCCGATTTTGAAGGGATGGCGGACTATTTCAAGGCGGTGGAAGCCATTGGCGTAGATGCGCTGATTATTTCCGATCTGGGTGTATTTTCTGTTGCAAAGGAAGCCGTTCCCAATATGGAGATTCATGTTTCCACGCAGGCGAATAACACGAACTATAAATCCGCACAGATGTGGTATAAGCTGGGCGCACAGCGTGTTGTGGTGGCGCGTGAGCTTTCTATGAAGGAAATCCGCCAGATTCGCGACAGCATTCCTGAGGATATGGAAATCGAAGCCTTTGTGCATGGCGCAATGTGCATTTCCTATTCCGGCAGATGCCTGCTGAGCAATTACCTTGCAGGCAGAGATGCGAATAAGGGGGCGTGCGCGCATCCCTGTCGTTGGAAATATCATCTGGTGGAGGAAACCAGACCGGGCGAATATATGCCGATTGAGGAAAACGAAAGAGGAACGTATATTTATAATTCTAAGGATCTCTGTATGATTGAGCATATCCCCGATATTGCAAAGGCAGGGATTTACAGCCTGAAAATCGAAGGGCGCATGAAAACGCCGTTTTATGTCGGCACGGTGGTGAAGGCATACAGACAGGCGATCGATGATTATTTCGCTGACCCGAAGCTCTATGAAAAGCGTCTGCCGTATTATCTGGCAGAGGTTTCCAAGGCGAGCCACAGAGATTACACCACAGCCTTCTATTATGGCAAGCCTGACGGCAATCAGCAGGTTTACACTAATAATTCCTATATCCGCGAGTACGATTTTATCGGCATGGTGCAGGAGGATTGGAACGAGGAAACCGGCTTCGCATGGGTGGAGCAGAGAAATAAATTTTCTGTCGGCGAGGAAATTGAGGTCATGCCCGCACAGGGGGATTCCTATGCCATGAAGGTAACGGAAATCCGCAATCAGAATGGAGAGACCGTTGCATCCGCGCCGCATCCGCAGGAGCTTTTGCAGGTGAAATTTGAAAAGCCTGTGAAAAAATTTGATATGCTGCGCAAGCGTCCCACTGATGTAAAATAATTCGTTTGGATGCAAAATAACTCTTGATTTTTTGTCGAAAAAAAGCTACCATAATAATTAGTATTCTAAAGGAAAGAACGGTAAATTTTATGGAACTTACACAATGTATCAATTACTTATTAACAACTTCACAGCATACGGTTTTTCAGTTTCTCAGCGGCAAGCTTTCGGAATATGACCTGACACCTTCCCAGTATGGGGTGTTAAGCTGTTTGTGGCAGAGAGAATTTGCAACGCCGAAGCAGATTTCTGAGATTCTCTGTCTGGAAACCTCGACGATTTCCGGTGTGTTGGATCGTATGCAGAAAAAAGGTCTGATTGACCGTGTCATCAATCGGGAGGACAGACGAGAGGTTCGCGTTGTGCCGACAGAAAAGGGGAAGCAGCTGCAGGAGCCGATTACGGAAATCATTGATGAAGTAAACGAAGAAGTTTTGAAATGCTTTACGGAAGAAGAAGTAACCGCATTGAAAAACGCACTGCGTATTATCGCAGATGGCAGCCATTTTAAATAAGAGAAAAATAGGGGAAAGCAGTTTCTGAAGGGGAGCTGCTTTTTTGATTGCAAAAGGAGAGGCTTCTTTGCGTTGATAAGCGGTTGAACTTCTGTTACACTATCCGTAAGAAGAAGCGGATGCTGCGAAGGAGGGATTGGATGGATAAGGTAGTCGGAGATTTTTCGTATGAAGGTGTGGATGCTATCCCAATCGGGGAAGATACGCGTGAATGGAAGGTTTATTTTGACAATAATTTCTGGGGACAGCCGAAAGGGGCGCGTGCCGGAACGGAAATTCGGCTCGACAGGGAATTTGACTGGGCGGGATATCATTGGGTGATTCCTGCGGTATATGCCTGTGAAAAGGGGATTGTTATGGAGTTTTGCAGGCGTGTTGAGGTTGAGGATATTCGCGACTTTATGAAAAAATGGAACCTGAGCGCGGAAAATGATTCCTGCGCACATATCAGCCAAGAGCAGCGGATGCAGCTGGATTTGGATAATCCGCTTTGCCTGCATTTCAATCCCCGAGTGGAGCTGAATGGGGAAACCATGCAGATGACACATGGGAGTGGGGTGTGCTTCAATCCCTGTGTACCGGAGGGGCTGCTTCATGAACCGGAAGCGGAACGGGCATTGAAACACTATGGCTTGGATTTGTCTTATGGATGGACGGTTTACAGGTATGCATTTCCGTGGGCAAATGAGACCGAAATAAAAACGCTTTCCCTTACGATGAAGCAGCAGGCGTGCGATGTGCCGGGGCCGCATTTTAAGCTGCATGCGCCGGGAGATTCGTTTTCCTTTGTTCATCCGATGAACGGAACAGAATATACCTTGACGGTGCAGGCGTTGGAGCCACAGACGATGGAGCAGGAGCTGCCCGGTTCAGAACAATGGCTGTACCCGATGCATCTTACCGCCATGTGCTACACCGTTTTTCCTGAACAGGGGAAGGATATTTCCATCTATGATTGCGCAGAAAGTGATAAGCCGATAAAAATTGCCCAAAATACAGAGCCTTTCGCACCGGAAGCGCAAAATGGTATGGTTTACTTTGGGAATGTGGTTTGTGAAACGGATGACGCAGAGAAAAAGTTGCATACGATTTATTCTTCTCTGCACTTTGAACCCGTGACGGATGATGTGGAGTGGTGTGTAATATTTCATCTGAAGCAATTTGAGGAGGAATCGTTTTTGCTGATATAAAACTACATGATAGCGGAAATGGTTTCTAAAAATAAAATAATAAAATAATGAATAAACGGAAAAGCAGTTTCTGAAGGGGAGCTGCTTTTTTGATTGCAAAAAAGTGGATAGGAATGGGATATGTAGCAGGGCAAAGCCCTGATTTTTACTGAAAAGCGGCACGTAGCTTTTTGAGTGCCTTTTTTTCAATACGGGAGACATAGCGCCGCGCCTATTGTAAATAGCAGTGTAAAACAGAAAATTTAGACAGTTTGAAGCGACCGGTCATCAGAAAACTGTAAAGAGGTATTGTCTGAATAGGCACTGTTTTTATGATAAAAAGGAGTGGAGGAAATGTGTAAAGTAATTGCAGTAGTAAATCAAAAGGGTGGCGTTGGCAAAACAACGACCTGTGGGAATTTAGGGATTGGTTTAGCAAGGTGCGGAAAAAAAGTATTACTGATTGACGCAGACCCGCAGGGAGATTTAACAGCGAGTTTAGGATTCATCAATCCGGATGAAATCAACCATACGCTTGCAACTGTTATGATGAATACCATCAATGAGGTTGAAATGGACAAGGACTATGCAATTCTTCGTCATAGCGAGGGAGTGGACGTGCTGCCTTCCAATATAGATTTATCTGCAATGGAGATTTCGTTAGTCAATGTCATGAGCAGAGAATTGATTCTGAAACGCTATATCGAGAGCATAAAGCAGCATTATGATTATATTTTGATTGATGGGATGCCTTCGCTTGGGATGCTTACAATTAACGTATTGGCGTGTGCAGACAGCGTTCTGATACCTGTGCAGGCAGCATACTTGCCAATCAAAGGGCTTCAGCAGCTGATGAAAACAATCGCACAGGTGAAACGCCAGTTAAATCCTCGTTTGGAGGTTGAGGGTGTACTGGTAACCATGTTTGACAGGAGGACAAAAAATGCCAGAGATATTACAGAGCTTCTGGAGGAGAATTATGGAACAATGCTGAATGTTTTTGTAAATAAAATTCCCCTCTCTGTTCGTGCTGCAGAAACAACAGCGAAGGGCGTAAGTATTTTTCAATATGATCCCAATGGAACGGTTGGACAAGCGTATGAGGCATTGACGAAGGAGGTGCTTGAAGATGAGAGCAGGAACAGCGAAAGGGATTAAATTTGAAAGCTTCGACAGTTTGTTCGGTATTCCAAAGGAATCGGTGCAGCACATAACAACAATGGTTCCGTTGGAAAAATTATTTCCATACGCACAGCACCCATTTCGTGTGCTTGATGATGCGAAAATGGACGAATTGGTCGAGAGTATTCGGATAAACGGTGTTTTAGAGCCGGCATTGGTTCGCCCGCGTGCCTTGGGCGGCTATGAAATTGTATCCGGTCACAGAAGAAAAAGAGCCTGTGAGAAGGCAGGGCTGGAAGAAATGCCTGTTATCATCCGAGAATTGACGGATGATGAGTCTGCAATTCTGATGGTGGATTCCAATAACCAGAGAGAAGAACTGCTTTATAGCGAGAAGGCTTGGGCTTACAGAATAAAATATGAGGCGCTGAAGCATCAGGGAAAGAAATTTTCGGAAAGCAGTGCAGAACAGCTGGGAAAGGAAAATAATAAGAGTGGACGACAAATCAAACGCTACATCAGATTAACCTATTTGCAGGAGGATTTGCTTGACTTGGTAGATCAAAAGAAGATTGCCTTCCGAGCGGCAGAGAAGCTTTCCTTTCTGACTGAGACAGAACAGAATATTTTGCTGGAGGTGATTCTGGAGCATAAGGTTTATCCGAATATTGATATAGCGGAAAAGCTGAAGCAGATGAGCGGAGCAGTATCTATTGAAAGAGTAGAAGAAGTCCTGTCGGACAGAAAACAGAAAAGCAGGGCAACATCTATACCTGTAAAGAATATTCGGAAGTATTTTTCGGAGGAATCCTCCGCAGAGGAAATGGAACAGAAAATCATAGAGCTATTGGAGAAATGGAGGCAGGAGGAAGGGCATGAAGGATTCTTTTAAATTTGATTATTTTTATGGCTCCCAAGCAGAACAGTTCAGCTTCTTTCGGCTGCCGAAAATTCTGATTCGAGATGCACGGTTTAAGAAAATTTCCAGTGATGCCAAAATTCTGTATGGCATTATGCTGGATAGAATGTCATTATCCAGAGAAAATAAATGGATGGATCAGAATAATAGAGTATATATTATTTTCACGTTAAAAGAGGTTATGAAGGAATTTGAATGCTGCCAGAGGAAAGCTGGTTCTTTGATGGCGGAACTAGATTCAAAATCAGGGATTGGTCTAATTGAGAGGAAAAGACAGGGCTTAGGCAGACCGGACTTGATTTATTTGAAAAATTTTATTGCAGTGCAGGAGGATATTTCGCAGAAAGAGGAGAAGCAGGAGCAGGGAGAAGTTTTGCCATTGCAGAGTGGTAAGGAAATGCCACTTATAACAGGTGAAGAAGATTCCTTCCAAACAGGCAAAGCTGCATCAATGCAGAGAGGCAATGGGAAGAAACTCCAGAATGGTACTGTTTTATCATTGCAGAGTGGTAAAAATCTGCATACCCGGAGCAGCACGGAACTGCTATCCAAGAGTGGCATTGAGATACTGGCAAATAATACTGAGAAGAATAAGACTGAAAGGAATAAGACTGAGGATTCTATCTATCCAATCTATCCGACAAAGGAGAAGGATGCGATGGATGTGACAGAGGTGTATCGCAGGATTGTGAAAGAGAATATCAGCTATGAAACGCTGTACAGCAATCTGCCCATCATGCAAAGGCGGATGCTGGATGAGATGGTGGAGCTGATGGTTGAGGTACTGGCGGTCAACAGAAAGGTTTTGAGGATTGGCGGAACAGATTATCCGTATCAGTTAGTGAAGAATCGGTTTCTGCGCATTGGGCAGGATCATGTGGAGTATGTTTTGTATTGCCTGGAGCAGACTGCAAGCAGGATTGGGAATATCAAGGCATATATTCTGACAAGTCTGTTTAATGCAACGGTCACAATGGATACATATTATACGATGGCGGTGCAGCACGATATGGTTATGGAAGAGTAACTTCGGGACACGGTGTCCCAAGGTAGAAAGAGAAAGACTTCGGGACGCGGTGTCCTAAGGTGGAAAGAGAAGGACTTCGGGACGCGGTGTCCTAAGGTAGAAAGAGAAAGACTTCGGGACACGGTGTCCCAAGGTGAAAAGAGAAAGACTTCGGGACACGGTGTCCCAAAGCGAGAAAAATGAAATACAATAGGAACTATGAGAAAGAGTAGATGCGTTATCTGCTCTTTTTTCGTATCAGGAGGGTAAAATGAAAAAGGATGATAAAGTGATTTTTCATAATACGCGGTTGTTGCTGGAACATTACAGAAATGTGGTATGGAGTCTGGAAGTCTCTGTATTTCAGACAAATGCAAATTTTCAGGAGGAGTTTGGAAGTACAATCGAGGAGTTTCTGGAATTATCGTATGAAGCAGGTCTTGATCTTCCTGCATCTGATGTCGCAGCCAGAATCCGAAGCATCAATAAAAGTAGAAACATGCTCCGGATTATAGATAGCGCAGTTGCTTTGCTGCGGGAGAAATATCGAAACGGCGAGGAATGCTATTGGGTATTGTACTATACCTATTTATCTTCGCAGGAAATTGGTGGTGTTGATGAAATCGTGGAAAAGCTGTCTGAAATGTTCCGGGATTTTTCGAGGAGTACGTATTATCGTAGAAAAAACGAGAGTATAAGAAGAATGGGTGATTTGCTTTGGGGGTTCAGAACGAGCTGCTGTGATTCGGCGCTGGAATTGCTGTATGCGGAACAGTTGATTTCTGGAAGATGTGAGGGGAATTTTAAAAGCCATGGGTAAGCAGCCTATGATTTAGAGGATACTCCATGTGGTATAAAATATAGAAAAGTTGAAATGATGAACTGTGATTAAGGAGCGTTTTCTTATGTAGTAAAGCAAGGGTTGTTGTGGTATATTAAAAGAGGATTGCAGAAAGGAGGAAACTATTGGATGACTGAAAATACTACATATGACCAATTAAAGACACAGAGGCATTTGTCATTAGAATGGAGAGGCATTAATAGTACACAAATATGTTGTGAAAAAAGTTGTTTCTCATTTAAAAAAGACCATATTACTTATATGATAGAAATTGCTGTAATTGGTGATGAGAAAAAAATAAGCATATCAGTTGATACTCCAACAACTTTTGAAAAAATATATCATTATCTTGGAGATATAAGAAGATATGAATATTTGGTAGATGGTGCTTTTTATTGTATGAAAAAATGTGAGACAGATGGTATTGATGTTACAAATTCCATTACGGATATTGAACTTCCTTATTTTTTCAGTGAAAAGTATAAGCATAAAATTCCTTTGGAACTGACAGATAAAGAATATAAGCAATATTTTTTAAAGTGGCTTAAATTACAATCTTCATTGGGAATAATTAATCAGGTATCATGTTAAAAAAACGATATATGATAATTTTTCAGATAGCAGACGATCGTGTTTATGTTGATTATGTGGTGGATTGCAGACAGGATTATAGTTGGCTTATCCGATAAAAACAAAACAAATGATAATGCTCGAATTCATAAGATTTTCTGTAAATATGCTATATAAGGTTCTTCTATGATAGGATATATATCATTGGGAGGACCTTTTATTATGCAAAACAGAAGAAAGCAGTATACAAAATAACAATAGTAGGAGGCAAAAAAGGCATCATTTATAACTTATTGAAAAGGATTCTCCTTGATTTTGTTGAAAAAGACGAATGTATATGTTAGAATCGCATTATAATGGTAAATACATTTGAAATTTACAGAAAAGTACATTTTTTTGTGAAGGGGCGATTTCGTATGATATATATTTTGAGGGTATACTGCGGTAATGAAATAAAAGAAACAGAAGTTCAGCAGAATCAAGAATACAAACTTGGAAATTTCAAGGATAGCATAATTCACTTTGATGGATTGGAAATAAAACCTTTATACCTTCATGTTTCTACAGAGAGTTGGTGTATTAAAAATGAAAAGAAGAAAGCTCATAATTTTGAAAATACAATGCAGGAAATACCCTTTGAAAAATCAATAGTAATTGATAATGAACGTCGAATTGCAGTAACTGTATATAAAAATGGCTTAGACCATAGTGAAACAATAAATATTGCACAAGAAAATAGAATTATTATTGGTAGGAGCAATGAATGTAATATTTCATTAAACAGTAATCAAATTTCGGGAAAACATTTAGCGTTAAATCGTCAAGGAGATACATGGACTTTTGAGGACTTGGGTAGTTTAAATGGCACATACCATAACTATGTGAAGGCTGATTCAGGGATACTTCAAAAAAATGACACACTAATTATTGGATTTTGCAAATTGATTGTATTAGAGAATACTTTAACAATGATTTTTTCAGAACGGATAAAAACCAATATTGGTACAAAGAGAGTTCCGAAAGGAGTTATGGATATCAGTGAGCCATACCCTTATTCATTTAAACAATCTCCGAGGTTGCAAGAAGAATTACCTATAGAGGCTATAGAGATTCAAGCACCGCCCAGTATTGGCGGCAAACCTGTAATTAGTTGGTTAAATGTGTTATTACAGCCAATTTTAACGGTTTTTGTAATGCTTGGCATCTGTTTTTTTGTCACAGGTGTGCGGACAATGTTGTATTTTAGTGTGCCAATGACTTTAATTGGCGCTTTGATGTCAATTGTTCGGTTTAATTCAGAAAAGAAAAAGTATAGACAAATAGAACAAGTGCGGATAGATAAATATGCAAATTACATGGACAATCAGATAAAGCATATTGAGCATCTGATTAAAGAGCAAAAAAGAATTCTTATTTCTGAAAATCCAGATACATTACAATGTGTGCATTTGGCTGTTGGTCCAGAACGTACATTATGGAATAGACGACACAGGGATTTGGATTTTATGTCAATTCGTTTGGGGAGCGGTACCGTTCCTGCTACAATTTCAATTAAAGTACCAAAACAAATACTTACACTGGAGGTAGATACTTTAAGTTTGCAGCCGAATGAGGTGGCAGATAAGTATGCAGAAGTTACAGGATGTCCTATTACAGTAGAAATTGGTATCCATCCGACATGTGGTATTATTGGGGATAGAAATAAATGTATTTCTTTATGTAAAAACATGATTGTACAGGCAACTACTCATCATAGTTACGATGATTTACGTGTTATTGTTCTTTGTGATGAAGATGAAAGAGATGAATGGATGTTTTGCAAATGGCTTCCGCATATTTTTGACGATGTAAGAGGAATGCGATATTTTGCAGATACTACTCAACAGAGTAAGAAAATTTTAGATCAGATGGCGGATATTTTGATACAAAGGAAAATGGAAAATATTGATTCCGAATATCATTCTACATACAATAATACACCATTTTATTTATTCATATGCGCTTCTGAAAGGATTATAAAACATCCTATTATGAAATTTCTTAATACGGATACCTGCAAATTAGGAGTAGGTGCAATTTTTCTATTCAACCGTTTAGATGATTTGCCAAAGGAATGCCATTATATTGTAGAAACAGGAATGAAAGGAACTATAGTTTATGAAAAAGAACACGCTTCTTCTAAAACTACTTTCACGGTTGATTCTGTTCCGAAAGAAATCTATGAAAAATTTGCCAGATACCTTGCCCCTATTCGATTGGATCATCGAAAAAAAGGTGAGGGATTACCTATAACCATTTCTTTTATGCAGGGGTATGGTATAAAAACCCCCCAGATGTTGAATATAAAAAAGAATTGGGGAAATTCACACCCTGAAAATGGGATGGAGGTGCCGATTGGCGTGAAAGAGGGTGGAGATCCTTTTTACTTTAATATTCATGAAAAGCATCATGGACCCCACGGAATGATAGCAGGTATGACTGGATCGGGTAAATCCGAGATGGTTCAGTCCTGGATTTTAGCAATGGCTATAAGATTTTCTCCAGAGGATATTTCTTTTGTTATTATTGATTTTAAGGGAACGGGACTGCTTCTTCCATTCCGAAATTTACCGCATCTGGCGGGCACGATTTCAGATTTGGATGAAAATATAGGAAGAAATTTAATTGCATTGGAGAATGAGTTGTCGAGGAGAAAAACTTTGCTAGATCAGTATCAAGTTAGCAATATTTCTGCTTATCGAAAACTTCTTCGACAGGGAATTGCAACAGAACCATTTCCATATCTATTTATTGTAATTGACGAGTTTGCGGAATTCAAATTAAGATTTCCTGATTTTATGCAGGCAGTTAACAGTATTTTTGCAATAGGTCGTACTTTAGGTGTCCATATTATTTTATTGACTCAAAAACCTTCGGGCGCAGTAGATGATAAAATGAGCGCGAATACTAGATTCCGCTGGTGTTTAAAGGTTGCAAGTTCTGCTGACAGTCGTGAGATGCTACACCATCCAGATGCTGCAAAAATTGTAAATCCGGGTCGAGCGTTTGTTCAAATTGGGGAGGATGAGGTTTTCGAGCAAATTCAATCTTATTGGAGTGGTGCACCTTATAATCCATACAGAGATTTGAATCGACAACGCTCAGATAAAGTCTCAATCGTTGATACATATGGTAACAGAATATCTTATGAACAAGAAAAAACGACAGGGTATCGATCCGAAAAAAACGAGATAGATGCTATAGTTGAATATATGGATGCTTTTTCACGTAAAAATAATATTCCTCGCGCAAGATCTATATGGACATCTAAATTGCCTGAAAGAATTAAATTGGAAGATATTCTGGAGGTGGCTTTTGATGGCGAAAAATGGAACAGAAATGAAGAAATTTTAAAGCCGGTAGTTGGTCTGTTGGATGATCCCAGATCTCAATCCCAGTATCCTTTATATCTGAATTTGGTAGAAGACGGACATGTAGCAATATATGGCTCTCCAGGAAGTGGTAAGACAACATTTCTTCATACAACAATTATGTCAATGGCACTTTCATATACGCCTGAAATGGTTAATATGTATATGATGGATTTTGGCGGCGGCAGTTTAAATCTGTTTAGAGATCTTCCTCATGTTGGAGGTGTAGCTATATCGGGAGATGATGAAAGGATTTTTAAACTAACAAATATGCTCCAAAAAGAAATTATTGCTCGCAAAAAGATGTTTTCTGAATTAGGTTTAGTTAATATAGTTTCCTATTTTGAGGCAACGGGGAAAAGATTACCCTATATCGTGTTGTTATTAGATAATTTTGCACCAGTATATGAGATATATCCTGAGTTAGACAGCTTCTTTCAAATATTAGCCAGAGATGGTGGAAGTTGCGGAATATTCTTTATTGTAACAACAGGTACACAAAGTGGTTTGAACTATAGAATAAGCCAAAACATAAAATCCTCGATTGCACTCAGGATGACAGACAAAAATGATTACATATCTATTATTGGTCGTACAAATGGCATAGAACCTGAGAATTATCCTGGTAGAGGTTTGGCAAAATGCACTATTCCATTGGAATTTCAAACAGCATTGCCTGTTGATGGAATCAGAGAATCGGAGCGTGTTTCTAATATTAAGGCACTTATATCTTTGATGAATCGGAAATGGAACGGTATAAAAGCACAATCTATCCCTATAATGCCAGAGCAGGTTACAATAAAAGATTGTACGAGCGATGATATTTTTATAGGAATGGCATGCTCAGATGTTTCTGTGAGAACATTAGATATTAAAGAAGTTCAATTTTTAATAGTTTCTGCAGAGGTTGACGCAAGTGGTTTTATACATGCAATTATGAAACAGATAGAAGAAAAAGTAAAAGCATTTCGTATTGTATGTTTTAAAGAGAATAATAGCGCAGAGGATGCAGCAGAAAATTTTGATAGCGAAATGGAAGCACTGCTTCCGGAACTCCAGAAAAGAAAAGAACAGCATGAAAAAGGTGAGTTATCGGAGAAAGAGTATCCATATATCATTATTCTGATTGAAGATATGGAGAGTTGTTTTGAAAAAGTAAGTAATGAAACGATGCGGCGTTTAAATAACATTGTTATCATGGGACAAGAGCTTAATATTATTCTTTTTGCGGCAGCTAAAACGGATGAGTTAAAAGATTTATATCATAGAGGAGAAATGTTTACCATTAACTTGGTCAAGAGTGCTGCAAGCGTATTAATTGGTGGTACTGTTCAAAATCATGAAGTTTTTAAGACTAATTTAAAACATAATGCATCTATAACTCCTTTGGAAAAGGGAGAAGCCTACTTTATTGTAGAAGAAAAGGCTGAAAAAATAAAGTGCGTACAGCTATGAGGTGATAAGAATGTATGAGATAGAGCTAACGGGAAAAGAACTGATAGTTATAGCTGCAAGCTTGGGAGCACCGGTTTTTCAAGGTGTTCCAAATCCGTTTTTGGGATTAAACAAATCTGATATTTACTCAGAAATACCTAAGATTCAATCTGATTTGGAAAAGAAACAGTATATTTCTATAGGATTTGAAAAGAGTTTCTCTATAAAAAAAGAAGTACAGGAAATAGTTGCGCTCTGTATTTTTTGTAAAAAATATATCACGATTGATGCTGTTCAAAACAGTAGCATTATGCCTAAAAAGGTTTTTTATCTGGGAGATGAGAAGTCAGTTCTTCTGAAAGAAGTCGATACCCAGTATGTTTTGCAGATTTTAAGCCCGGAAGAATTAACAGAGTCTTTATTCAGGGAGGAATTAAAAGGTTTTGTTACATCAGAATGTAGGGATGAAAACATTATTTCGAGAACAGCTTTAAAAGAAATAACTGATTTAGACGAAGCAACGATAAAAGAAAAATGGATGAGTATAGGCATCTCTTTAGATATGGCTGATTCCTTATATAGAGGATTTTTAAAAGAATTGGATTATTGTTCTTTGATAGCAGTAGACTTGATTGAGAAAAAGAGTAAATGTTTTATTTGTTTTTTTTCTGAAAAAGGGGGGCTTCAGCTTATGCCTTTTTATGAAAATTTAGAAGACGAATGGAAAATTTGCTGGATAAATGAGGAGAGGGCAAGAACAGTTCTAAAAGAGATGCTATAAAGATTGAGGTGATAAAAAATGCTCCCACACGAAAATGTAATTGTAACTGTGTGTCTTGAGAAAAGACAGTATGATATGGAATTACCTTCATTTATAACAATTTTAGAGCTGGAACGAAAACTATCAGAGACATTTAGCATAATGAGCCATGGAGAAATAGATGCATCCGACGATCTAAAAATAAAATTTTTAGGAAGGACATTAGAAGATACGGAAACCTTGGCGTCAAATGGAATATGGGATGGCAGTGTAATTGATTGCATCTATAAGAAAGGAGCTGCAAAATGAGCAGAATCCGTGTTGATTATGATAATGCCAGACGACAGGCAAAAAGACTGAGTCAAATAGAAAACGATTGTTATCAGATTGCTAATATGATAGAAAAACTAAAGGCAGAAACCACATCTGTGTGGGAAGGAACTTCTGCAGATGTTTTTCGGCTTGCTTTGGAAAAAAGAAGTGTTGAAATTCGCAAAATTAGTAAAAATGCGAAAGAATTATCTGTATGGATTATGCAGGCAGTAAAAAATCTTGAAGAAGCTGAAAAAAGAGTTGAAGACTCTGTAAATGCCATAAATACTTCTTTTACAGGCACCCGAGGCGGTCAAGGCGGCGGTGGTGGCGGTGGACGAGGATTTTAAGGAAGGGTAGGTGATAGAAATGTCACGAATAAAACTTGATACAAATGGTATTGCTTCTGTCGAGCGGATGCTGCGACATCAAGAAAACAATATGCTATCTATTGAAAATTCTTTTAATCAAATTTTAAGTGATTTAAATATAGAGATTATGGCAACGGAAGAAATAAAAGACAAAATAATTGCCTTAAAGAAAAAAGCAGAAAGACAGACAGGATATCTGAATGAAATGGCGAGTTTTTTGGTAAAAGCAATGGATGATTTTATTCATATAGATACAGAACTAGCTAATCAATCGGATAGGATATCTAATTCAATGAGCCAATATTCTTGGACATTCAATGAGTATTCTGCAAATTATCCACTAATGGAAGTTATGGACAATAATGAAATCAATAAAATTATGGGGATAACACATGAAGGCTATGCAGGCATGCAGGAAGCCTTGGAAATAATTCATCGCTTTTTGAATATTCAGGAAAATGGTATTGTGAAAATGAGCGAAGAATGGAAAGAATTATATGAATATCTGCAAAACAACGACCCATCATTTTTATTTGGACAATATGCTTTTGCAATGCATTTTCTTGGTGATTTAAAGTGGTACGATGAACTTCTTTACTCAACCAAAATGTGGAAAGATGCTTTGGTCGCAATGGTTTCCGGCAAATCTACTGAACAAATGGCGCAGGTATTTATGAATAATCCGGATGAATGCAAAGCAATTCTGAGAAATGTTATTGATTCAATTTGTCAAACAGAATATTTAGATATTATTCCTTCAGATGGAGAAGCTTTTTTGGATATTATGCAGGAGGCAGCAGAAGTAGCCGGTTTACAAGATGCTAAATCCTTTATGAGTGAGGTTCGCGGTTTGATTGGAGATGTGGAAATTGCGGATAAAATATTAAAAGACTATGGTAATAATGTAGCAATGTTACAGTCAATAAAAGAAACATTAAATGGCGGCAGTGTGCTTGATAAGACAATTGATGGTCTGATATTTGAATATGAGAATCAAGTAACTTCTATGATTTTTGACGATATTAAATCAAAAGCAGAAAAAGGTATTGTTAATCTTACAGATTATGTGACGGGCTTGAAATTTAGCGCAGTTGATACGGTACTACAAACAGCGTTGGATGATGTTCCGGCGCTTGATGCAATCAACACAGTAGTTTTCACGTCAAATATGAAATCTGAGGCAATTCGGAGTTTTCGTGAGGCCGCAAAAGTAGTTCAATCTGGGAATTTTACGGCAGAAGATGTAACGACTTACAAAAATACATTTAATTTAGCAAAAGCTCTTACTGTAGAAGAATATAAAGGTATGAAAAGTTATTATGCTTCGGGCAGTAGAGAAGCAAAGTTTCTGGGAGAACAAATAAAAGCTTTAAAAGCAATGGATTATGCAAACTTTAATTATGCAAAATCTTTTCAATAATAATAGATAAAAATGTAGGTATAGAAGGGTTTACCTTCAAAACTATATTTTACATATCTAATTTTTTATTTTATAAAAAGGAGGAATAATTATGGCAATTATTCAGGTAACACCAGAGGTGCTTAGTTCAAAAGCAGCTGAAGTACGTTCGTTGAGAGGGCAACATGATGAAACTATGCAGAAATTGCGTAGTTTGGTTCTTGCATTGAATGAAACATGGAAAGGCGAAGCACAAGATGCATTTGTTGCAAAATTTGAAAGTATGCAGAGTAATTTTACAAGTTTTTCTGAAATGTTGGAAGGCTATGCAAAATTGATGGATACTGCCGCAAGAGAGCTTCAGAATACAGATCAGACTCTGAAGAATACAATGCAGAATTTCACTTGATTATTACAGGGGGCAGTAGGATACTGCCTCCTGTTTGTATGAAAAAAGTATATATCTAAGGTGTGTATTTTGTTGTTACAAAAGTTCTGCGAATGAACTTATAAACTTGAAGATTTTAGGGTGTTATTATGTTGAAGTTATTTACAGGTGGCAGAATGAAGAGATATATAAAAACAACGGGGGTTGCATTATTAACAATTATATTGTCGTTTTTTTTAATATCCTGCGGAAAAACGGTAGAAGTAAAATGGCAGGAACAATATGATTTAGGTATGCGGTATTTATCAGAAGAAAATTACGAAGAAGCAATTTTAGCTTTTAATGCAGCGATTGAAATTGATAATAAAAAACCAGATGCGTATATCGGGCTGCAGAAGGTTTATCTGAGAACAGATAATCCGATAGATGCTTTAAAAATATTATATAAGGCACTTGAAACAACAGAGGATAAAGCGGTGCAAGAAGAACTTGATACATTTTATAATAGATATACTTTTATATGTAAGGAGTTGGCAGGAGGAGATATAATATCTACAGATAATTTATTTACATTAGAATGCCAAGAGGATATGCACTTTGATAATGAGAAACACACAATAAATGAGATTGTATTACATGATGATGAATTAGGTACAGATTATTTAGTTACTGCGATTGATTTAAAATCAGAGGAATACTGGGAATTTTCGGAAGATGATTTCAGAGTTGTAACACAGCATGATGACAAACTCCTTATAAAAGTGTGGTATGGTCCTGGAGGTACAGTTACTTTTATCTACTCAATATTAGACAATACTATTAAGGAATTAAATAAAATCGGAAAACTAACAGGGTATGACCAAGCGTATTTAGATGGTTCAGAAGATTTTATTTTTGGAACATCATTAACTTATGATGTTGGGTCAGAACAGTCGTTATATTGGTATGATTGGGATGGCAATAAAATATATAATGTAGAAAACACTGGTGGATGTATGTTTTTTAATAATAAACTATATTATTCTCTTTGGACTTTAAGGCAGGATATATCTTATCAAAGTGTAAATTTTTATGATTATTATATTGCTGATTTAGATGGTCAGAATGCAGAATATATTGGTTCGATTAAATATAAAGATAATGATTTTGGATTGTATGCATATTTCTGGTACGATGGATTAATTCAATATGAATATAGAGATATTGACGGTGAGCGAAAAGAAAAACAAATCCATGTAGATGAATTGAAGATGCAAACCATTATTCCTTGACAAAGGTAGTTAGTTTATAGGAGGGTGCAATGAAAATAGTTAAAATAGTAGTTGTATTTACAATAATGATATTATTAGCCGCGTGCGGTTCTACTACATCCTCATGGCAGGAGAAGTATGATTTAGGTATGCGGTATTTATCTGAAGGAAATTATGAAGAGGCAATCTTAGCTTTTACAGCAGCGATTGAAATTGATGACAAAAAACCAGACGCTTACATTGGTCGAGGGGATGGCTATCTTGCAATAGAAGAATTTGAAAAAGCATTGGATGATTATGAAAAAGCTATTGAACTTGGTGCAGAAGATCTTAATGAAAAAATTACTAATGTGAAAGGCATGATGGAAGCACAGAGACTATTGGCGGTTTTGTATGAAAATCTGAGTGCAGGAAATATAGATGACGCAAAACAACTTATGAAGCAGGAAGATTATATAAATATGAATGCAATGCTAAATGATAAGTATGTGTATTATGGTAAAGGGGATGAGATTCGTTTAGTCGTTTATGATGATAATCAATATTATTTTGGACAATGGATGAATGATAAGAGAATAGGCAATGGCTTATGGATTAAAGCAGTCTTCGAATCGACTTCTGGCATAGAAAGTAAAATATATAAAGGTAAGTGGAAAAACGATATGCCAAATGGAGATGGAATAATTGCAGAAATGTATACTGCAAAAACAAATTCCTCGGATGGTGATATTTCTGCAGAAAAAGTAGAAATTAGCGGGAATTTAATTGACGGACTTTGTGACGGAACAATCCATGAAACATGGTATATGAATGATGGAGAGGTACTTCCATGGACGATTACCGTTAAAAATGGTGTTTGTCAGCCATTAAAGAACATTCCGGAAGAAGTTAAAGATGCTGAGTACGAAGATAATATTGCAAAAGGACAATATATTATTTCTTTACTTGATAGTGACGAATTATGGGGAAGTACTACAGATATTAGGGGTGTGGTTGGTTTTGTTGGAAAATAAAAAAAACAAACTATATGAAAGAGGTAAAGTTAAATTAGTAACCACAATGTTGATAATGCTACTATTAGCGGCTTGCGGAAGTCCATCTAATACTTATATGGAGCAGTATGACTTAGGTATGCGGTATTTATCTGAAGGAAACTATGAGAAAGCAGTTTTAGCTTTTACAGCAGCGATTGAAATTGATGACAAAAAACCAGACGCTTACATTGGTCGAGGGGATGCATATACTGCAAGTGAAAAATATGATTTGGCAGAAATGGATTATCGGACTGTTCTTGATATAGATGAAACGAATGCAGATGCTTATATAAAGCTAAGTGAATTGTATCTCGCGAAGGATGACGAAAAAGCAGCAATTCGGATTCTTCAAGATGGTTATGAAAGGACTGAGGATGAAAAGATACAGAAACAATTAAAAAAGATGGGCCTTTATTATGTTAAAGATGTAACTGCACAGTTCATTTTTGACAGTAAAATTTATCAGAAAGAGTACGAGGAGTTTTGGTCGAGTCCTGGTTATAGACAATGTGCATCATATGGAATTCGATTTTTTCCGGCAATTTCAGTAGAATATAATAATAAGGCAGAACATGTTAGAGAAGCTGGTTTATACAATGATATTTTACCATTGAGTTATTCTGAAGAAACAGGTATCGAGTTAGACAATGATGAAGAAGATATTTACTGGAAGTATTTTGATACAAATGTTTATGTTTCAGGATATTTTACTTACAACGGAAATAATGAATCACTTTATTATGATGAAGATGGTATATTAACGCTTAATCCGAATGGTCCACATGATTTTCATTTGTTAGATTATCGTTTTGAAAATGAAGTATTAAATTAATAAAGGTACTTAAAAGTAAAAAACGAAGAAAGAGGGAAGATCCTTTTATTTGTTATATAGGTTAGGTGGATGGTATGAATTATAAGTATCAAATAGGTTCAGTTGTGTTTGATAACTGGTCGATTAAAAGAAAAATTGGTGAAGGCAGTTTTGGACGTGTATTTGAAATAGAGAGAGAAGACTTTGGACAAGCTTATCATGCCGCTTTAAAGGTGATTACAGTTCCACAAAATGAATCCGAATTGCGTGGTGCGATAGAAGAAGGTATGACACAAGCGCAGGCTGAGCAATATTTTTATAGTGTAGTAGAGGATATTGTTCGTGAATTTGCATTGATGGCTCGATTGAAAGGAACGGCTAATGTTGTTAGCTATGAAGATCATACTGTTATTAAGCATAATGACGAAATTGGCTGGGATATTTTGATTCGTATGGAATTATTGAATCCGTTGTTACCTTATGCATATGCACATCCTTTTTCAAGAAGGGATGTCATTTGTTTAGGTATTGATATGTGTAAGGCTTTAGAGCTATGCCAAAAATATAATATTATTCATAGAGATATTAAGCCGGAAAACATTTTTGTTTCTGATAACGGTGACTTTAAATTAGGTGACTTTGGGATCGCCAGAACAGTCGAAAAAACGATGTCCGGCTTATCGAAGAAGGGTACTTATAATTATATGGCACCTGAGGTTTATCGGGGCACAGAATATGGGTTTAGTGTAGACATTTATTCTTTGGGTATTGTACTTTATCGGTTATTAAATAAGAATCGTATTCCCTTTTTGCCTCCAGCACCAGAACCGATTACATATAGTAAGCGAGAAATTGCTTTAGCTAAACGGATGGGTGGGGAAGAAATACCAATACCATTTTATGCAGAAGGCCGATTAGGGGAAATTGTACGGAAAGCCTGCTCTTTTCATTCAAAAGACAGGTATGATAGTCCTATGCAGATGCGTCAGGAATTAGAAGCAATTCTATATGATGCAGAAGATGCAGAATACATTTATCCAGACGGGGATGAATTAGCGATTATAGAAAATCAATATATTTCCAAAACGCCGGAAGACGGAGACTCATTGAAGATAGAAGAAAGTACCGATAAAACGCAGGCAATTTTCTTCAATCCCTTAAACGAAGAGAAGTCTTTTGAAGAATCAAAGACAGAAAGTATTTTCAAACAAGATACGCCTGCATTGGAGAAAACTTCTGCAACAGAAAGTCTCTTTTCTTCTAAAATACTGAAGGAGAAAAACAAAGAAGAAATCCCGAAGAAGGGCAAAACTGTAAAAAAAATCAAAGCAGAATTTACAGCGCCTCAAAAAGAAAAAAAACATACAGCGACAATAATCGGTATAATTATTGTTGGTTTTATTTTTGGCACAGGGATTATACTGATAAATGGACATAGCAAAACAAAAAAATATCAGACATTGATGGAAGAGGCAACTGCGTTATGTGATACAAATCCTGAAGATGCAGCAGAAAAATTTTTAGAGGCGCAAAAGCTGAAACCGAAAGAGGTGGAGGCGCATATATCTTATGCGTATGCGTTGTATTGTGGACAGAAATACGATGATTGCATTAACTATATTGAAAATGAGTTGAATTTAGGGAAAGCTTATGATGTTACGGTACAAAATAAATTAAGCGAGATTTTAGGAGCAGCGTATTTTGAGCAGGGAGATTATGCAGCAGCAGCAGGCTATTTTAGAATGAGCGTAGACAGCGACGATATTACAGTTTCTGCAATGAGAGATTATGCAGTTTCTTTAGGCAGATTAGGTGATATTCAAGCTGCGGATGAAGTGTTGAAACGAATGACTGAAGCTGGAGCTAAAAATGATGAACTAACTTATGTACAGGCCGAAGTTGATTTTGCATTAAAGCAATATGTGGATGCAGAGAGAGGGTTTAAAGTGGTACTAAACACTACGGATAATTTCGCTTTGCAGAAAAGGGCATTGCGTTCTTTGGCGGAAGTATATCGTGAGTGTTCAAAGTTGGAACGTTCTGGCAATTCACCAATTACTTCTGCGGCAACATTAGAAGTAGAAGTCCTGGTAGATGGGATGGATCGATATAATTTACATCATGATAGCACAATCTGGGAAATGTTAGCAATGGCATATTATGAAGCATATCGCACAGATGATTCTGTCCCGCAGAATTATTTGAAAAAGGCAGCAGAATGTTTCAACCGTGTACTGGATATGGGTGTGAAAAAAGATTATTTATATAGCAATCTGTACACCATCTATTATGAATTGGGTGATTTTACTACCGCAGGAAAAGTACTTGATGATTATCAAGAGACATTTCCAAATGAATATATGCCTCATGCATTAAGAGGCATGATGCTGATTACAATCGAAAATAAAAAGCCGCAATCTTCACGAAATTATACGAAAGCATTGACGGAATATAATCAGGCAAAAGAAAAACTGAAAAGTGATGATGATACAACATATTATCAACAGTTAGGAAGTTTGATAGAGGAATTAAAAACAAAAGGGTGGATGTAAAGGAGAAGGCAATGAAAAGGATATTCGGGATATTACTGATAGCAATATGCTTCTTTACATCATGTGGAAAAGATATTGTTGCATGGCAGGAAAAATATGATTTGGGTACAAAATATTTAGCAGAAAGCAATTATGAAGAAGCGGTTGTAGCGTTCACGGCCGCGATTAAAATTGATCCGAAACAACCAACAGCTTTTATAGGACGAGGGAATGCTTATGCCATGTTGGATGATAATTTTGAAAAAGCGATAGCAGATTATGAACAGGCTTTGACTTTGGATAAATCTTCTATTGAAGTATACATTGGCTTATCGGATATTTATCTTTGTAAGGAAGATATAGAAAAAGCGGAAACAATTTTGGACGAGGGATATGCAAAAACAAAAGATGATAGACTTTCTAAGAGGAAGAAAGAAATTATGGAATTGAATTTTTCTGTAGAATTGAACTTTGAACGAAAGGATCATTCTTTATATTCTGACGAGAACCAAATGCTTGCATCGTTTTATTATGATTTGCCGTCTGTAAACGAAAATCATTTGCAGGGCAGAAAAATCAACGCTGATCTGCAAAAAATCTATGCAGAATATTTGCAGGAGATAGAAGATTTAAAGAAGGAAGAAACATTTGATATTGATCAAGCGGAATACCTTTATACTTGGACCGGAAAGGAAAGCTATCAGAGAGGTGGCATTTTATCAATCTATTTCGGAACAGATTGGTGTATGGGTGGCGTACATAATTTTATTCCGCATGGTTTTACTTATGATTTAAGAACAGGTAAAAGAATGAACTTGCAAGACTTATTTGAAATGGATTCGGAAAAATTGCTGACAAGAATAAAAAACAAGATTGTACAGCGTGTAATCAGTAATACCGATGATAGCTACCAAGCAGAGGAAAAAAAGAAAACGATTGCAGAGTATGATTTGAATTCGTTTGACTTTTATATTTCTCCAGAAGGAGAATTGATAATCTGTATCCCAGTTTATGAATTAGGAATAGGTGCAGAAGGATCGTTGGAAATCCCATGCGGCATTTATTTTAGTTCTTTATACAGTAAACAGGAGAATATGAATAAGAATGAGAGTAGGGTATCTTCTGTAGAATTTATTGGAAAAACAGTAAATGAACTCAATCAATATTATAGAGGCGGATATTTTTTGGATGCCTATGAAGGGGCTAGTTATGTAGAGTATTCGGATTCGCCTTGTTTCTTCCTTGGAAGAGTAGTGGAGACTATAAAAGGAAATGAATCCGTTACCATGATTTATACAAGCCAAAACAATATTTTATTAGATAAATTATCTGGAAATATGACTTATCCGGAGATTATTAGAGCTGTTGGCAACTACGTTGTATTGGAACAGCCTGAGTATTGGGAAGATCTTATGAACGATACATGGGTATATTCACTTTCTTTCGATTATGAGGGGTATCGCTTTAGTTATGATTGGCATAGAGATCCGAATACATCGAAATCCGATTCTGTATTTGTATCGTTGAGTGAATAATGGAATTTGTAACAGATGGAAAATAGGAAGGGGAATTTGTTTTGAAAAAACTGATAAACTATATGATGGTTTTTATGTTGTTGTTTACGGCCTGCGGAACAGAGGAAAAAACATGGCAGGATTATTATGACTTAGGTATGCGGTATTTGAGTGAGGGAAATTACGAAGAAGCAATTATTTCTTTCACTGCGGCGATTGAAATAGATCCGAAACAAGAAGATGTATACCTTAGAATGGCAGAGGCGTACGTGCAGATGGGAGATACGGATGCAGCGATTGCAATTCTGGAAGAAGGCTATGAGCAGACAGAATCCGAACGTATCTTGGATAAAATATTTGAACTAAAAAGTCAAGGCTTGCTCACAGTTGTAACAAAACAGGTAGGTACGGTATATGATTATAATGATGATAGTGAACCCTGGGAAGATTATCTTACATATACTTATGATAAAAAAGGATATATGGTTCATAAAGAATGGTCTGACAAAAATAAAAAAAGAGGCGTAATTATGACAACTGATTTGATATATGATCAAACAAAAAAAGAATGGGTTTGTAAACGGTATAGAAATTTAGAGGGTAAAAGCACCAGTGAAATTTTGGATAAGTATTATCCTGGTTCTGAAATGAATCATTTTATATCAACATGCGTTGGAGACAGTTATTCTACTGTATTAATGGATCCGTATCTAAATGCAAAATCGAATATTGTTTATAATTCTGAATATGGAGAAGATAAAGATGTAGAGAATGATTGGTATTCAGCAAAGTATACTTATGATAATGAAGGGAATGTAACGCATATTGACAGTTATAGCAAGGACGGTGCTTTGCTTGGTACATGTGATCTTGAATACACTGTCATAGATTTGAGAAATAAGGCTAAAAAATAGGAAATCTGGATTTATGTAGCGTGATTTAGAAAAAATCAGATTTATGAATAGAACTTTTGAAAGAAGTGAGAAGAATGCAATTAAATGCTGTCTGTGCTTGCTGTACAGGAAAAATCAGAACGAATAATGAAGATAATTTCTTTTTTGATGGAATATACCTGGAAGAAGAAAATAATGGTCTGCAGGACGTTTTATCTGCGAAAAAGAAGTTCCCTAATGCTGGTTGTTACGCGGTTTTTGATGGTATGGGTGGAGAGGCTTTTGGCGAAAAGGCAGCATATCTTGCAGCAAAGACACTTGCAGAGTACGTTGCTTTAAAGAATTTTCAGACGAATGAAAAAGGCTTTATTGATATTTCCATGAAGATGAATTCTGAAGTATGTAAGGAGGCTGAGAAACGAGACTTTATTCGTATGGGAAGCACAACTGCAATAATTAGTTTTTATGGAAATAAGGCAAGTATTTGTAATTTGGGGGATAGCAAAATATTTTTATTTAGAAATGGTATTTTATCTCAAATATCAAAAAATCATACAGATGAAATTCTACTGAAAAAGCAGGGAATCAGAAATAGAAAACCACGATTGAAACAACATCTTGGTATTCATCCGTCAGAGATGATAATTGAACCATATTGTAAAGAATTTGAAGTATTTGCAAAGGATAAGTATCTCCTTTGTAGTGACGGATTAACAGATATGCTTGATGCGAAACAGATACATGAGATTCTTGAAAAAAATGAAAATGTAAAACAGACAACTAAAATACTATTAGAGACAGCATTGAGAGAGGGAGGAAGGGACAATATAACAATAATTTTGTTAGAAGTGGTTTTATAAATAGAAGGGTGAAATAATGAAAATTTTCTTATAATCAGATTTATTCTATCATAATGGATGGTGAGAAGTTTGTTATTTAGTCTTTTCGCCCATATTTGATAGTAGCCAAACGGGCATGTGAGCTTTTTTCTATAAAATAGTGTTTAGAAGGTTCTTCTATGATACAATAAATATCATTAGGAGAACCTTTTATTATGGCAAGGCAAAAGGAACCAGTCGTCTGATAATTAACATCAAATAGCATTGGCTCAGTCTCTGTGAGGGTGGCTCTCATCCTCCGTGGGACTGGCTCAGTTTGACCGACGGTGTGAAAAAATCTCTGTAAATGGGCTTTCTATGATAGGATTTGAAGGCTGAACAGAAGTATTTCCAACTATCCGACCTTACAGACACTATAGTAACTAAATGCAGGCATGTCAAGAAAATCCTGATTTTTCAGGACTTCTGACATGCCTGTTTTCTGTTATTCGGGCAGTCTGCCGTCGTACATGATGCTCAATTCTCCATAGACACGACCCCAATTTCGAAGAGTCGAAGTCCATTTTTTTGATGCCTCAAAAGTTGCCAGATACAGTGCCTTCATCAGAGCGGTAGGGCTGGGAAATACGCTCCTCTGGGAATTCAGACGGCTATAGGTGCTGTTCAGGCTTTCGATAGCATTGGTCGTGTAAATGACTTTGCGAACCTCGGCAGAAAACTTGAAAATCGGGCAGATGGCATCCCAGTTAGAAGACCAGCTTTTCATGGCATTCGGATATTTACCCTGCCATTTTTCTGTAACGGTTTCCATATTTGCCCTTCCCTGTTCTTCAGTAGGTGCCTGATAAATGCTTTTTAGATCTGTGGCAAAGGCTTTTCTATCCTTGTCTGGTACATATTTCAGTGTATTTCTTACCTGATGTACGATGCAGCGCTGATATTCGGTCTTAGGGAAGGCGGCATTGATAGCTTCTTTGATTCCTGTAAGACCATCAGCACAAAGAATCAGGATATCTTTCACACCTCTGTTTTTCAGCTCATTCAGTACTGTCAGCCAATATTTGCTGCTCTCATTTTCGCCAACCTGAATGGTCAACACTTCTTTTTTGCCTTCGTGATTGATGCCTAGGATCACATATGCAGCAAGCTTACGGATAACGTTATTATCTTTCACCGAAAAGTAGACGGCATCGATAAAAAGAATCGGATACACTTCTGCCAGAGGTCTGTTCTGCCATTCTTCTATTTCCGGCAAAAGACGATCTGTGATATCAGAAACCATGCCTTCGCTGACTTCAAAACCATAAATATCTTCAATCATCTCAGAAATCTGGCGTGTTGTCATGCCTTTGGCATACATAGAAATGATCTTATCATCGATTGCAGAGATGTCTTTCTGACGTTTCTTGACGATTTTAGGTTTAAATGTACTGTCGCGGTCCTGCGGAACACTCAGTGTGGTTTCGCCATATTTACTGCGAATCTGTTTTTGTTTATATCCATTTCTGGAATTGGGATTTTCAGAGCGTTCATAGGACTCATAACCCAGGTGTTCATCCATTTCAGCTTCCATCATTTCTTTGATGGTATCGCCCAGCAGATCTTTGAGAGCGTCCTGGATATCCTCTGCTGACTGGATATCGTATTCCTGCAGGAGTGCTGCAATAATGTTTTTCTTACCCTCGGACATTCTTTTTCTTCTTGCCATAATTTAAGGCCTCCTCATGATATTTTTATTCTATCATAGAAGGCCTTGTTATTTATGTTTTTACAGAGTTTTTTTCACAGGCTCAAAATTTGTGTTCAGCAGCTCAATTTTTCACATCATAGAAAGTGATTTGCAGAAAAACCTTCATGCTCTATTTCCTAATTTCTATCAAATTGCCGCTTGCGTTTTATCTGCTTGACTATTATTGTAATTGCTACACTGATTATAACAATATGTGGAGCATACATAATCAAATCACTCCAGCCAGTCATACCCATAACAGCTATAAGAGATACAATTACAGAGAGTATATATGGGATACAAATTACACATCTTCCAATAGGATTTTTAAAGGCAATCAGATGCAATATCATAGAAATCCCCATGTAGTATGTTCCTATAGTCATCGGGTTTACTTTGACAAACAGCTTGGACAACAGGTGGTTATCCATATCAAGCACAGCAAAAATCCAATACATATACGATGCAAAATACAATAAAACGATTGCATCTATCAGGGCTGAAATAATTCTTATTATCCTCTTCTCTGCTATTTTCTGCATGAAAGATTACCTCCAGTAATTGTCACATTTGATGTTTTAATTGTTAGCCAAGCTTGGATAACTTTTGCCATAGCCTTCTGTGATGCTCCAGCCACGCCTGCAGGCCGCGTGAAAATCCGCCAAGCGTACTACTATCACTGACTAGCCGCCTTTTGGCGGCTTATTTTATTTGTAGTAGGGGTAGGCTTATGAATTTTTCCCAAGCAGCCAATCGGGAAGGTATTTTACCTGTATGCCGTTATAGTTGCCGGGAGTGAAACGATCTGCAGTAAGGACAATTTTTTCGTAGTTGTCTCTGATATTTGATAATAGTTTGAGTTCACGTTTAAAGGTTTCTTTTGCTGTCATGTCTGCAGTGACTTGGATATAGCTGTAGGTACTTTTTCTTTCAGCAACAAAATCAACTTCTGTGTTTCCGACCTTTCCGATCATCACCCGATACCCTCGACGAAGGAGTTCAAAATAAACAATGTTTTCAAGAGAAAATCCAAGGTCGTAATTCTGGCGTGGCAGGATATAATTACGCAGACCGAGGTCTACGATATATAATTTTCTGTTTGATTTTAAGAGCTGTTTACCGACAATATCAAACCGTTCCGCAGGATAGAAAATAAAGGATTCTATCAGAGCATCTACATAATCGCTTACCGTATTGGGAGATAGCTTTCTGCCGTTTGAAGTCAAATAATTTGTGATGCTCCTGATAGAAACAGGATTGCCGGCTACACTTGCCAGATACTTTGCGATGGTTTTCAGCAAAGTAATGTCTGTAATTTTTCTTTTAGACGGTTCACTTTCTTTTCTGGCTTGTCTATCCTCTATATCCTTTACAATAACGGTATTATAAATGCCCTCTAAATAGGTTTCGACCTTTTCTGAGGTACGATTCATTACAGCAATGTAAGGCAGTCCGCCGTCACGCAAATACTCTGCAAGGCCTTGTTCGGCATCAAGAGCAGTAATGTCGAGGAACTCTTTAAATGAAAGTGGCAGCATTTTGATTTCAACATATCGCCCAGTCAGCAGAGTAGCCAGATCGCTGGATAGCATATACGCATTGGAACCAGTGATGTATATATCAATATCCGGCTTAACATACAGACTGTCAACCACCTTTTCAAATGCGGCTACCTTCTGAATTTCATCCAGAAAGATATAAGTTTTTTTCCCAACGCACAAGTGATTTTTGAGATATTCATATAATTTCCGATAGTCCAGAAGTTCCTCGTATTCCAGTTCCTCAAAATTGACAGAAACAATCTGATCTGCAGAAACCCCATTTGCTTTCAGCCATGTCTGGTATTGCATGAGCAGGGTGGATTTACCGCAGCGCCGGATGCCAGTTATTACTTTGATTACCTGTTCGTCTTTCCATTGAAACAGTCGTTCCAAATATTCTTTTCTCTCAACCAATATGATCACCTCCAATAAATAGTATTCCAATTATAGCACAAATCATGCTAAAAATCAATTTATATGCCGAAATGGGAATATAATAATAAAATTTCTAATTTGTATTTCCATTTCGGCACATTCAAGAGGGCGAAATCAGTCCTCTGTCGGAAAATGGATAATATTGGGGTTTTCATTAAATCTTCATCAAACAGTGCTTCTTTGTTTGTCTTTTGATTATATACCTCAGCCAGGGAGAGATTAGTTTCCCATCTGAGCAGATACCCTGCAGTTGTGTGCAGCACAGTAGCGATGTGTCGTGCCAGTTCGTAGGGATGCTCTTTTTATCGTGTATAAATACATCTGATTGACGCTATACTCCTAAAGAAGTATGATTGTAGATAGAAAGGGGATGAAAATAATGAGAAAGCTATACCATGGTTCCGAAAAGATAATTGAAAAGTCTATTTATGGACAAGGGGAAAAATATAATGATTATGGTCTGGGGTTCTATTGCACAGATAGTATTGACATGGCAAAAGAGTGGGGCGTAAAGAAGGATACAGATGGATATGCAAATTGCTATGAATTGGATTGTAACGGTCTTGATATCTTAAATTTAAATGATGATCAGCATTGCATTTTGCATTGGCTGGCAATCCTTTTGCAAAATCGAGAGTTTGATATTCCTTCCGTGCTGGCACTTGAGGCAAAGGAGTATATTTTAGATAAATTTTCTATTGATTATGAGCGGTATGATGCAATTGTCGGTTATCGTGCAGATGATAGCTATTTCTCATTTGCACAGGACTTTATCAATGGTACAATTTCTTTCCGTCAGTTGAATCATGCAATGTATCTTGGCAAACTTGGACAGCAATTTGTTTTAAAAAGTGAAAAGGCATTCTCACAGATAAAATTTTGCGGATACGAAATCGCAGCTGCTGATGAATGGTATCAGAAGAAAATGCTCCGGGACAAAAATGCTCGCAGAGAATATTTCGATGTAGAAAGAAATAGGAGACAGAAAGGTGATATTTATATTACGCAGATCATAGATGAGGAGATGACGAGTGATGATCCACGCTTACGATAAGGTCTATCTGGAAAAAGCAAGAACAGCACTCGGTCGGATGTTGGATTTTGCCGTATATGATTTAAAATATGAAATCGAGGACTTTTGGGGTTTATTCCTTGTTTCTGGCATTGCAAAACGCTTTGGAGAAGGTGATTTTCAACTTCTGGTGGGAATGTCGGGCGTTGAACTGGCATATAAGTTCTGGAATGTTCGGGAATCGAAAATGAACGAATAAAACCGATGTATGCAGAAAACCGAAGCGAAGAATACTGGGCAGGATGGGCATTGGCTTATTATCAATGGGAAGCAGGTATGTCCTTTGAGGAGATTAACCTGTATGTGCCAATCAAAGAGGTAATGAGTATGTATTATCCTTTCCATGAAATGGACATCCGGCAGTTTGTTGATGCAATGAATGTTCTGTATAAAGAGCGGAAAAAAGAAACAAATCTGAAAATACACCGCCTAAAGGCAGGCTTAAGCCAAAAGGAATTAGCGGAATTAGCGGGCATTCCAATTCGGACAATTCAGCAGTATGAACAGCGGCAGAAGAACATCAATAAAGCTCAGGTACAATACTTAATTGCTTTATCTAAGGTGTTATGTTGTGAAATCAATGATTTGGTTGAATATTTGGATTGAAGTAGACTGAGAACAAAAAATAGATAATATAAGAGAAACCTGTACTTCGGGACACGGTGTCCCAAAGCGGGAAAGGTGAGATACAATAAGAACCACGAGAAGAGCGGATGCTACAGTTGCTCTTTTTTGTATCTGTATCAAGAGATTAAAATGAAAAAGAACGATAGGGAAAAGAAATAAATTTTCCGATTTTTGCAAATTGGGGTGTTCGATTTGATGAAATCGTATTTTTGCTGTGGTAAAATACGGATAATTCAATCAACCATTTATCTGAGATAAAAATCAAGGAGGAGATACTATGAAGAAGAAAAGAATGGTGACTGCGCTGCTGACAACGGCAATGGTATTCGGTGCTGTTCCGACAGCTTTTGCAGATGACAACATCACTGTAACGGTAGATGGCCAAAAAGTAAGTTTTGGTGACCAGCAGCCTGTGAATATCAATGGGCGTGTTATGGTTCCAGTAAGAGCAGTGGCAGAAAAAATGGGCTGGGATGTTGAATGGTTCACTTATTACGGTAATACAGTAGTAGATGGACAGTTTCAGCAGGAACACGATATTGTCTTAAAAAATATCGTTAAAAAATCTGATACTTATTGGGCAGGCTATCAAACCAATATCAATATTGAGCATCAAACCAGAAGCAGCCGTATTGATGGAAAAACTCCCTATCAAACCAAAGAAGCTCCTGTGACAGTTCCGATTGCTACAATTAACGGCAGAACCTTACTTGGTATCAGAGATATTGCTGAATGCACTTATTCTGATATTAAATGGGATAGTGCATCGCAAACTGTTCAAATCACAACAAAACCTGTAGAACAGTTCCCGAAATATAGTGATGTGCTGGAATATGCTAATATCCGAGAAGGTGATACAAAAAGATTGCAAACTGAATCGGAAGAAGTAAATTTGAAAGATAAAGAAAAACAACAAGAAACCACTCAGATGGATGAAAGCAACTATGCTGAGCAAATGTTACGTCTGGTAAATGAAGAACGAAAAAAAGCAGGAGTTGCTCCTCTTGAGTTAGACTCCACATTAACAAAAGCAGCTCAAATTAGAGCTAAAGAGATTATGCAAGTTTTTGATCATACCAGACCAGATGGGAATAATTTCCGAAGCCTTTTAGATGAAATGGGATACAGTTCTTCTTATGCAGGCGAGAACATCAGTAAAGGTACTTTTGAGAAGCCAGAAAGTGCAATGATGTTGTGGATGAATTCTAAAGGTCATAGAGAAAACATCTTAAATCCTGATTATAAGTACCTCGGCGTTGGATCTGCTTTTGAAAGTGAAAGTAATGGTCTGTTTGATGATACAACAAGCAGTTGGGTACAAATTTTTTCCAAATAAAAATTTAATAGATAATGATAAAAGAGATACGAAAAATCGTATCTCTTTTCTATTTGCAAAAAAAGAAAGGGTGAAGAAGTATGCAAAAAAAGAAAAGATTTCTTGCACTTTTACTTGCTCTGATAGTTGCACTTCCCTTTATTCAATCTCCTTTAACAGCACAGGCGGCTGATGAGGGTAGTGTAACGAGAAAAATCACAGTAGTAAAGGGAAAAGACATCAACGATATGCAGTACGATGGGAAGAATGTTCTTCATTCGTCTGCTTGGTGGTATGACGATGATGGGACAAAACATCCGGCATTTTGTGTTGATCCAAAGCTTGCCGGTTCCGGAGAGATTGCCGCAGGGAAATATGATGTTAATGGAACAGTAAATTAGTATACAAATAAAATGTATATTTACGATATGAAAAAGTTGGAAAAATGTGTTTTTTATACTTATAAATAGCGAAAAAATGTGATAAATACAATTAAAATCATTGAAAAAAATGTGTTATGCTAGACTTAGCAAAAAGGAGGGGATACTTTGAAAAGAACAGCTATGTGGAAATTAGTGGCATGAAAATCGAGCGATGAGCGTAAGCCAATGGTTTTAAAGGGAGCCTTCTGGGAACGCTTCTTGCAAAGCCGAAATCATATCCGGTTGGAATGGTAAATTTATTAGATATTTTTCCTTTGACATTTGAGGAGTTCTTGGAAGCAACAGATGCACCCTTATTTGCTTATTATGAGGATATCCATAAGGAACAGCAGATAGAAGAAATCTTTCATAATAGACTGTTGGAAGCTTATAACAATTATCTTATTATAGGGGGAATGCCTGAATGTGTTTCTTCTTGGTTGAAGCATAAAGACCCGGCTAAAATTGCTCAAATTCAACGTGAACTGATCGAGGTATACGAAAACGATTTTTCTAAACACAATGGTAAGGTGAATAGCGGACGAATCCTTATGGTTTTTCGCAGTATTGTAACGCAGCTTGCAAAGTCAAATGAAAAATTCATGTATGGAGCAGTGAAAGAAGGGGCAAGAGCCAGAGATTTTGAAGAAGCAATAGAATGGCTTGTTTCGGCGGGTATGCTAAACCGGATATATAATGTTTCTAAGCTGGAGCATCCGCTCTCTGCCTTTGATAAGTTAGACCAATTTAAATTGTTTTTATTTGATACCGGATTGTTAAAGCAGATGGCGGGCATTGATAACAGTGCAATTCTGTTAAAGTCAACCTATCAGTTCAAAGGCCAGCTGACGGAAAATTATGTTTTGCAGCAGCTTAGAGGGCAGTTTGATGTAATGCCGAGATACTTCTCAAGCAGAAATGGGGAAATTGATTTTGTGCTGCAGTGCGGCATGGATATTATTCCTGTTGAAACAAAAGGCGGTGAAGATAAATCAGCACCGACCTTCAAAAAATATGTTGCAGACAATCACCCTCAATATGCAGTCAAATTTTCAAAAATGGGATATAGAAAGGACGGTAATATTACCAATATTCCATTATATCTAGTCGGAAAGACCAAGGAGCTTTTAGAGGGTGAGAGAGATTTGGAGTGAATATAGAAATGGTTTTGTGACAGATATAAAAGAAAAATTATAGCTTAGTAAGAAAACGGTTGATTATAAATTAACCGTTTTTTTGTGCCGTTTTTTGGCAAAATGTAACAAAAGATGATATAGCAATATGCCATATTGACTATAACAATAGTCAATGATATAATCTGACTACATCAATAGACAGTTTTATGGGCTGTATTTAGAGATATTTTAGAGAGAAGAAAGAGAAAAAGTTTATGGAAAAGAGTTGGTTATATGAGGTTTTATGATTCGGAAATAAAGGTTTTAGAAGTTCTATGGGAGCATGGAGAACTTACCGCTGGGCAAATTGCGGAAATTTTAGGAAAAGAAGATGGGTGGAAAAGAACAACCGCTTATACGGTGGTTCAGAAATGTGTTGATAAAGGCTATATTGAAAGGAAAAAACCGAAATTTACCTGTAAGGCTGTAATCACAAAAGAAGAAGCACAAATGAGCAGTGTTTCTGAGCAGATAGAAAAATCTTATCCTTCCAAAATTGCTTTTTTTAAGGCTTATCTAAATAAAGATAATTTGACAAATGATGAGATTAAAGGCTTGTTTCAGGTAATAGATGATTTAAAAAAATAATGTGCTGAAGAATGGAAGTGTGCCATGAATTATTTATATATGAGTTTTTCGGCAAGTTGCATTGTATTGTTTACAGTTATTTTGCGTGGGCTTTTTAAAAGATATTTGCCAATAGAATTATTCTGCGGTCTTTGGTGGTTGGCAATGCTCAGAGCCTTAGTGCCATTCTCAATTAAATCTAACTATAGTATTTACAATGCGAAAATAGCATTAGAAGGTGGTGTAAGGCAAATTTTAAATCTTACACTCTCGGAGAGAGAACAAACAGAGTGGATAATTTCCATAGGCTTGATAGTTTGTATGGTACTTATAATTTGTATTTCAGTATTTTTTGCAAGATATTTTTTAAAAATGCACAAATACTGTAATGATATTGCAGAAAACTCTGCTTTGATACAGAACTTAGAGATGGAAGAAGTTTTTGAGAGTATAAAATTTCCTGTGAGAAAGATAAGAATAAAGACTTCTGCTGTTTTAGATACGCCTGTATCTTATGGCTTTCTGCGCCCGGTTATTATAATGCCTAAAGATTTAAAGATAAATGATAAGGATACTCTACAGTGTATTTTATTGCATGAGTGTATTCACATCAAATATATGCACTATCTGTGGAAAATTATATCTGTAGTTGTTGTTTGTATACATTGGTTTAATCCATGTATGTGGCTGCTATATTGGTATATGGATAAGGATACAGAGATTTTTTGCGATAAAAAGGTCATTCAAATCTTACATGAGGATAAAAGAGAAATGTATGCCAAAACGCTTGTAAATATGGCGCTTTGGCAGAACGAAAGTAAGGTTTTGGCAAATAATTTCATTAAAAAAAGCATGTTAAAAGAAAGGATTGTAATGATTATGAAATTTAAAAAGACATCTTTGGTAATGACATTGGCATCCCTGTTTATTTTTTCAAGTGCGGCAACCGCTTTTGCTACAACAGGAGTTTCTGTTGCAATGAATGATAGCAATAACGATCAAATACAGGTAATAGAGGAGTCTGATGAGAAAATTTGTTTTATGAGAGATGAGGTTGTTATTTTGGATCTTTCCTATGAGGAGTTAGAACCGTATATAAATATGAATGATGCTGAAAGAGCCACAAAATCTATTTATATTAAAGATTACAAATATACATCTAAAACTTCTTGTCCAGCCAGTCTGAAGGTATCTATGGAGAAAAATGGATATACATATACAGGAACATTAACCTTTTCGTATGGAGAAAAGACAGCCAGTGGAACTTATGTGGGTTATTATTGCGGATATTTATATAGATAATCCATAATGGTTTGGGATCATTTTAATTTGAGTAAAGAAAAACATCACTAATATAAATGTTATTTAATATTTAATTGAAAGGGGATGGTTTTATGAAGGGTAAGAAGAAATTGGTGATGGAGGTGATAAAAAATCCTGAATGAAAAATGCAGAAGCGTGCGACCAACACAAAATCTGTTTCAAACAGGATATAACTAATTATACCATAAGTGCAGTTAATATAAAATGAAAAATTTTATGAATATATAAGCAGTAAAGAAGGTGGAAGGGTTATGACTTTTAATAAAAATAAGTTAAGAAAAGTACTTGTTTTAGCATTAAGTCTATTTATGATACCGACTCAAGTTCATGCTGAGAACGGCAGTGGTACGGATATAACAACAAAATGGTATAGTGAAATAGTGAGCGATATGTTTGCGAGGGGAATTATTTCAGATACTGTAGGATTAGAGGAACCATTGACAAGAGGGAATATGGCAGAAATTTTAATTGCTACTGGTAAATTCTCTGATAATACATATGCAGTTAATCCGTTTACAGATTTGTCGGTAAGAGATAAAGAGTATGCAAATATTATTAGGCTGTATAATTCTCATGTCTATGCAGGAGCTGTTGATCAAAATGGAAATTTTGTAGCTCAGGTGAATGGGTTATTAACAAGGGAGCAGGCAGCAACATTTATTGTTAGAATGTTTAACCTTGAAAGTAAAACAGAGCATCTAACCTGTGAATTTAAAGATGGACAGGATATATCAAAGTATGCCTTTAACAATATTTTGATTTGTGAGGATCTAAATTTAATTGCAGGTTATGAGGATGGCACATTTAAGCCGCAAAACAATATTAGCAAGATTGAATTTCTTACAATATTAAATAAGGTGTTGAGGTATGGCTTAGATTCTAATGTTAATATGAGTAACTTGGAGACAACCTTCTATGACAAGTATGAATCATCTGGAATTGTATTAAATGTGGATACAGATATACACAATTCTAAGCTTGATTTGGAATTTGAGAATAAAACTGCTTTTGTATATTCATATGGGGAATTTCAAATAGAAAAATTAGAAGGAGGTAGATGGATTGTAGTTCCTTTTGAGAAAGGTATAGATATAGATGATTCTGCATCTATAATAAAACCAAATGACAAAACAGTAGAAACTGTTTTCCTTGAAGATTATTACAATGAATTGGATAACGGAACATATAGAATTGTATATGTGTTAGATAAGCAGATATATAGTATTAGGAAAACGTTTTTCAATGTAGAATTTTGTGCTGCAGAATTTGAGATTTAAAAATCTTATATTTCTGTGAGGTTTGTTTTTATGTGTACGAGGAGGTTAAGATATGAAAAATACATGGGGAAGGCTTATAATTTCTTCTATTCTTATTATGGGTCTGACTGTTCCAACTGCTGCTTTTGCAGGTGAGGACAGAATCAATGATACGAGGTATGACCAAGAAAAACCTAGTAAAGAAGAAATTGCTAGAAAGAAGGCACAGTATAAAGTGCCCAGAAGTTTAAATAGCGACGATGTAGAAACTTTTTTACAAGTTGAAAGTGATGTTTGGTCAGTGTTGTCGGCAAATTTAGATGAAGATGATTATGGTGGTATGTATATTGAAGATGATGTGTTGCACATTAAAACAAAGAAAGAGCAGAAAGTACAGAGTTTAGTGTCCCAAGTAAAAGGATGTGTGCCAGCTAAATTGAGAAGTGCTACACAAAAAATTGTTTATGAAAATGATTGTGTTTATACCATGAGTGAGTTGGATACAGCTTGCGATAAAATTTGGAATGCCGAAAAGAATGGGGAAATTGATGTTGTTGGTATAGGTACAGACGAAAAACTTAATGGTTTAATCGTAGAGGCACCTGAATGGAATGATGAAAAGAAGCAAACCATCTCTGAAATTTCGGGGATTGATATGGAACATTTGATTTTTGAAATTTCAGAAGGTAATTTTGAAGATACAGCACTTAATAGTGCCGGGGCAGGTAGTAACCTTCATTGTGATGAAACTGGGACAAGGTCTACTTTGGGCTGTGGTATTTACTATGAAATTGAAGGATTGAGCGACGAAGGTTATGGTGATTTGGGGTGGATTACCTCTGCACATAATTATGAGGATGGCAGTGAAATTTATATGTGGGATTATTATATGGGTTTTATTGAATTTATGAATATAGGCCCAGTTAATGATAATGACTATGCATATGCAGATGTAGCCGTAATTTACAAACCTAAAAGTTCAGAAGTTATACATGAAATGAAGGTATGTGGAACAGATAAACTAATTATGAATACCGGAAAGGCAATTCAGGGTGAAAAAGTTACAATGTATGGGGATAAATCCGGTCGTATAGATGGTAAAGTAATTAGCGAAAATTATCAATGCAAATGGAATGGTGAAGGTGCAGGTACCTATCGCAGAATGATAAAAACAGATATTGAAACTCAAAAAGGGGATAGTGGTGGTCTGAACTATAGTCAATAAAAAAGACACGATTTATAAACATATTTTCTGGGAACAGC
>OGCO01000141.1_pt1 | contig 112925 bp, 136 predicted proteins | sample 1570171 | NCBI WGS metagenome assembly OGCO01 (sample SAMEA4370583, study PRJEB24528) | human gut metagenome
CGTTCCAAAATATCCATGCCTAACCGTTATATAATTCTCTAAACTGCCGTTTAAACAAAAATACAGAACGAATGTTCACGTAACTCATAAACAATTTTTATCACAGAAAGGAATTAAAAATCATGGATAAAATTATTTTAGCCAACAAAACAGAATTTGAAATTGCCGATGGGGCAAGCCTTGGAAACATCCAGATCAAAGCCGAGAACTTCGAAGCCATTAAAACGATCACGGATGCTTTTACTGCAGACAACCTTGCAGAAGTGACATTTACACATAATGGCGAAACATCCGGCAAGTACACAGATCTGAAATCCGATGGGTTTACATATATGCCGAACGTGGGCGAGGATGGCACAGAAGATGGTACATATACCGTTACTATCAGGCTGCGGACAAAGACGGAAATGGAAAAGGCAATCGATGAATTGAAAGCCGGGCATGAGTCCAATGCCGGAGCAATTCAGGATCTTGCAGATATGGTAGCAGGAGGTGAAGCATAATGGTTAAATTTTACGTGAGACGTATTCTTATAGACAAGAAAATGACGATTGATGAAGTGCCGATGCGTTGGCGCGCAAAAGTGCAAGAAGAGATTGAAAAACAGCTTTCCGCTTCTCTGCAATGACATTTTCTGTCGAAACTTGCGACCGAAAAATGTTGAAATCATGCATATTGCAGTGATACTATGGACTTGTCCGAAAGGACACTTCAAGTTCTGGCATGGGTGGGGTTTGGCATGGCTCCGCCCATAATTGGGGATTGACTATGCCGAACACACGTTCTATAATATCTGTATCGCTACATAGGGCACATGATTGGGGGTTTTGAAGTTGGGAGAAGAGTACTACAAAAATGAAATTATTAAACTCATTGAAAAATGCGACAATACTAGATGGCTTCGAGCCATATACGTATTTGTAAAAGAACTGTTAAAATAAGAAGAAAGCCAAGGGTTTGCGCATTGCCCTTGGCTTATTTTTATTTCTTCTTTGAAATCATATCAACAAAATCTTCTAGTTTATCCCAGCCATCTTTATCTAGCTGCGCTAGCGCAGAAATCAATTTCTTTTTAAAATTTCCGTCTTCTGATTTCATAACATCTGCAAGCATTTTTGAAATTTGCTCATCTTTTGTTTCCGGCATAAACATTTCTCCGTTTCCGGTGCGAAGCCAATCTTCATTAACGTTGCATTTCTCACATACAAGTTTAATAAATGAATCTGATGGATTCCTTCTTCCGGATTCGTAGCTAGCAATGTTTTCTTTTGATATTCCCAAGTAATTTGCAAATGTTTCCTGCGTTTTCCCATCAGGATTGCTTTTTCTTATCTCCTTTAGGCGCTCCTTCATATTAACACCTCCTTTCAACTTGATTATACAAGTCGCAATCGCAAATGTCAACGACAAAAATTGTACAATGTACAAAAATAACTGTTGACAAAGATTGTACGGAGTACTATTATAAGAATGTACAAAGTACAAAGAAAGGGGTGATAAAGGGTGGAAGAAAAAAGATACCGTCTTTTAGACGAAGAAGGGAAAGTCGCAATCGTAAAGAAAGACAAGGATAGATATATCGGTCTTGATGAATTAGCGCAGCACATAGCAATGAATATCGTTGATGATTACCAAAGTATTTTGGACGGCGATAAGAAAATTGAAGATACAAACATTGAATTATCTGTCAAAGTTCTTACCGCCATTTTTCCGGTCATTAAAACATGTTAGAAATGTTTTATGTTACGGAATGGGTTTTCTGCCACCTCTACGCTGGATAATTGATTTTCTTCTTTGGGTAGAGATTCTTTGATTTCTTCACGGTATTGGTCGTACTTGGTTTTGAAATCATTGAAAGAATCATTGCATCCACAGATTTTAGCGATAGCGTAGGCAGATACATATTCATTGTTCAAAAATTCACCTCCCTTATTTGATGATAAGGGAATTATACCACAGAAAGGAAGTGAAAGTATGGATAATTTGGTACACATTGGAAATGCGGATATTTCCATCAAAGAGTACAAAGGCGAGCGAGTGGTCACATTTAAGGACATTGACATGGTACATGAAAGACCAGACGGAACAGCGAGAAAAATATTTAACGACAATAAGAAACACTTTATTTTAGGAGAAGATTACTTCGTCCGAAATTCGGATGAAGCCAAGGGGGAATTTGGTGTAACTGCTCCGAACGGAATGTATCTTTTTACCGAACAGGGCTATCTAATGTTGGCCAAGTCGTTCACGGATGATTTGGCATGGGAAGTACAAAAGAAATTAGTTTCTTCCTATTTTAATGTATATTTTCGGATGCGACTTGAACATTGTAGCAGAGTACGAAATCAGATATTGCGCATGAAAGGAAGTGATTGTATGAGCGAAAAGGAAAAGCGAGTTGTCGAAAAACTTCGTGATGCCATTCCGAATATGACAGATTTTCAGAAAGGATATGTTCTTGGAATGGTAGAGAGTTCTGCTTCGAAACATAGTGAGCAGGGTGAGAAAAACGAAACGCATAATGGAAAGGAGAATTAAAATGAGCAATTTTGAATTTCAGAAAGTTAATTCAAGGGTAATTCGTAGCGGTGACAACTATTTGGCAAAGGTTGACTCTGCGGAAAGTTTTTCAAGCATTTTCGTTGACGAGGAAACAACATATGGGGTTTCTGTAAGAGATGCACAGATGCAGACAGGAGATTCGACTTACACACCTGCAATGGCTTTTACATATTCCATGGAAGATGGTTCCGTGCGTTTTATAGATGTTGTTGTATGTCCGTTACTCGGAACGTTTGTTTCTGATTGGTACTAAATTATAAAGTGGCAGAAAGGGGCATGAATGAAAAAAGTAATCCAATTCATCATAGGTGCGGTCGCAATGGAATATTCCTTAGTTGCCGCGTGCTATATGGATAGTGAGGGCGCGGTCGGGGATGTGTCGGCTACTAAATTTGTAGCCGGTGCGGTAATTGCGGCAATCATGTATTACTGGTCGGAAGTAGACCGGAAGAGAGCTGAACTCGACAAGCGAATTAAGAGAAAACGCAGAATGAGAGAGGATGCATGGTAAGCGTTGTGTATATAAGTGGTACGAGATGTTCCACGAAAGAAAAGCGTATGCTTGCTGAACTTTTGGCATGGAAACGAAAGAAACAGAATGATAAAGAGAATTTTGAAAAGGTTCTTGAAAGAGAAATGGAAAGGAGAAGCAATGGAGAACAAAATAACACTGATCGGTGATGTTGTATCAGCACCAAGGGAAAGCCATAAATCAAACGGTAAGAAATTTTATAAATTTTTCATCGGAGTTGAAAGAAGAAGCGGAGTTGCAGATATACTTCCGGTACTGTTTGATGAAAAAATCAGCGATACAGGAATCAGCGGAACGGTATATGTCAGTGGGAAGATAATTACCCGGCACGTAAAAACAGGTGCAGGAAAAGCAAATCTTACATATGTTATGGCTGATACAATCACAAAACCAGGGGATGATAGCCCTTTGAATAGCCCTTTGAATGAAGTAAGCCTTGACGGAATTATCGAGGAAAAGCAGCTTAGAGAAACACCACTTGGTCGTAAAATCTGTGATGTGAAACTCAAAAACATAAGAGAAAACGGAAAAGAGGATTTAATCACTTGTATCGCATGGGGAAAGTGTGCAGAATATACAAACTCGCTTGCTTTAGGTGATGCGGTAAGCACATACGGAAGATTGCAGAGCCGGAGATATAAGAAAACGTGTAAAGATGGTCGTGTTGTGGAAAAAGTTACATATGAGTTGTCAATAAAAGGAATCGTGGGGGTGTAATAATGCGAATGATTTTAAAATCGTTACATATTGAAAATTTCAAAGGTGTAAAGGATAAGACATACGAATTCGGAAAGACAACAAGGGTTTCCGGCATGAACCGGAGAGGAAAGACCACAATCGGGGCGGCATGGTACTGGCTGATGTCTGATAAGAACTATGAGCTTGTCAGCAATCCAAACATTAGACCGGACAATGTAGAAGATTGCATTCCGACCGTTACTGCAGATGTTGATGTAAGTGGAAAAGAAATCACTCTTTCCAAGATGCAGAAGCGAAAAGTCGGAAAGCCGGATAAAAATGGAGTTTCGAAAATTACAATCACAAATACATATGAGATTAATTCTGTGCCTAAGACAGAACGTGATTTTAAGGCATATCTGGAAGAATTAGGGTTTGAGTTTGATAAATTCCTCATTTGTTCGCACCCGAATGTGTTCACTAAGGATTTGTCGTTAAAGAAAAAACAGGATGAAATGCGCAAATATTTATTCACTATGGCAAGCGAAAAAACAGATTTAGAGATTGCACAAATGGATAAAGAAACTGCCGATGTTGCAAAACTACTTGAATCTTATAAATTCGAGGAAATTGAAGCCATGAATAACGCTTCCAAGAAGAAAGCAGTTGAACAGTTAGATGCGATTCCTAATCAGATTATCGGTCTGGAGAAAGCAAAAGTTGATGTAGATGTGGCAGAGCAGGAGTTGTTAAAAGCCGATTTAGAGAGAAAGATTGAAGCCCTTGAAGATTTAATGGCGAAATCTGATGTGCGGATTGATGAAATGCGCAGCGAAGAAATGCATTGTCAGTTTGAAATGTCAGCTATCGCGCAGACCATGAATAACGAACTTTCAAGTAAGAAACGTGAGATCGAAAATCATAAATACGACCACGAACGGAAGTTGCAGGATGTTCGTTCATCAATCAAAAAAGCGCAGGATTCCATTGAAAGCAATAAGAAATCAATTTCTGAACAGACTCTTAAGAAAGCTGAACTTGCGAAAAGGTACAAAGAGGAAAAGGAAAAGAAGTTTGACGATTCCAAGTGGGTATTTGACGAATCCACAACGGTTTGCTCGTTATGCGGACAAAGATTGCCGGAAGATAAAATAGAGTCTTTAAGAGCCTATTTTTCGCAGAGAAAGGCGGATGCAATCGAAATATTTAATGAAGAACACGCGAAAACACTTGCTATGATTGTTGATGATGGAAATGCGTGTGCTGAAATGATTAAGAAACTGACCGAGAATAACAAGGAATTGGAAAACACAATTAACACCTTGAAACTTAATGAAGCGGAAGAAATTGATATTATCAAAGGATTTGATGAACAGATTTCTAAGATTCCGGATTCCGCTGATTATATGCAGAACGCGGAATATGCCAAGTTAAAGGCTGGACAGGATAAATTGCTTGCTGATATTGCAGAGTTAGAATCCAAGGGCAAAGATAAGGTGGCTGATTACGCAAAAGCAGATAAAGCAAAATTGAAGAGTCAGCTTGACGAAGTGAATAAGATTATCGCACAGTCTGAAAGCAATGTTCGCATTGATGAACAGATTGCAGATATGCAACATAAACAGAGCGAGTATGGACAAGCAAAGGCAGATGCCGAGAGGATTCTTTATCAGCTCAAAGAAGTTTCAAAACGAAAGAATGAGTTACTTGTTGAAGAAATCAATCAGCATTTCGGTATTGTGCGTTGGAAGTTGTTCGATTTCCAGAAAAACGGAGAATATAAGGAAGTTTGTATTCCTACGGTGCTTGATGAAGAAGCTGGCATTTACAAGGTGTTCGGTGACACGACTAACACTGGCAGGGAAATTGAAGCGAAGATTGATATTTGCAACAGTTTTCAGAAGTTCTTTAATATGTATGTTCCGATTTTCCTTGATGGTGCAGAAAGTATCAATGATGAATATGTACCGGCTGTTGATACACAGTTAATTCTTCTGACAGTATCAGAGGATAAGCAGTTGAAAGTGGAGGGTGTGTAAATGAAAGAAGAATTATTGAAAATAGCATCGGAAAGTTTATCTTCGGATGAAGTAAGTGAAATTGTCAAAGAAAAATTTATGAATGCATTGGGGGGAGCAATCGAAGATGCTTTTCGTTGGGGAGATGCAAAGCATGCCATTGAGGAAAAGGTAAAAGAAGTCATGGTTCCATACATTGAGAGTTATGATTTTTCAGAGTATCTTCCCAAACTTGATTCTGTTTTAACAGAGATTGTTAATTCGGATTTCTGTATTGGAAATAAAAAGATTCTGGAGAATTTTAAAGACCTTATGGTGGAGCCGGAGCAGAAAGAAATCAAACTTACGGATTTGTTCAAGGCATGGATTAAACAATGCGAAAGGGATATTGACACAGAAGATTTAGACATTGATTACGATGATGGCGTTTCTTATCAATCCGTGGAATGTGAAATGCGGTTTGAGCTGGAAGATAAGCCATCATGGAGCAGTGTGCAAAGAGCAGTTATCACATTTGAAAATGAGCATGATGAAAAACTGAATGTTGAAATTCCTGTGTCAAAGCGGATATGGGGCAACGGAAAAGAAGAACCATATACACTTTCTTCCTATAAGGATTTGACGATTTCGTCACTTAGAAACTTGAGTGAATTTGAGGTGCTACTCTTGAGATTATCCAGAGCTGGAACGGCTATCGTTATTGATAAGGAATATGATGACAGTTATATTCAACCGGAAAAAGAACCGGAAGCGGATTTTCACTAAGAAAGCGGGGATATTGAATGTCGAGAATAGGAATCGGAAACAACATCACACAGCCGGATGCACGGTGTATGTCATGCAAGCGTTGGAAGAGTGCAACTAAGAGAGGATTCTTTGATTTTGCGGAATCCGGACATTGTTCTCTTCCGTATTGTGAAAAAGACGCGAAGAATAAAGGAAAGAGAGGGTTTAGAAGATGAAACAGCAGATTACCGAGGAAATGAAAATCCAGAATGAATGGTACAAAGAAGCGAAAAAACAGACTGTGGAAACACTTCCGGAATTTGTAAGGCATTTAACAGAAGACTATTCGCATGATTATGGAACTATTTGCCACGCAGTTGCGGCAGCAGGAATAGCAGCCATGTACGCGGTTAACAATTCTCCGACAGGTGGAATTCCCGGATTTCAAGCAGGATGCCTTATGTGGAAGGCTATTAGAGAATGGAACTTTCAGAACAATAAGACAGGGTTGAAAATTCTTGATTATGACAATATTCTTTATCCGCAGTATAAAGCTTCTTTTATATCTATAAGTAGTGAAATTTGGGAATCTGTCAAGAAAGAAGCTCAAAACAAAATTAACCAGAATAACGATAAAGTGGAAAAATGGAAGGTTGCCCATGATAAATGGGTTGTTGATATGGAGAAGTTTAAAGTAGACGTTGTGGAATGGCAGAAACAGCATCCGGAATACCCGACATATGAGGACAATCCAAAATTCTATGAGCATCTTGGCTTTGGAACCGAGAAAGAATGGGATGAAGAAACCGAGAAACAGGAGAGCGGATTTATGTTTGCTCCAACGGAACCATGCAATCCAAGTGCTAGTCCAAATGTTATTACACATTGGCAATCTATTGTTAATGGAAACGTTCCATTTGGTTTGAAAATTGAGGAGGAATGATAAATGCAGTATATCAAAGCGAAATTCCCAAACAGCACAAGAAGCTACGTGTATCGCACCGAGGATAATGTAAAAGCCGGTGACACGGTTGTAAATGCCAAAGGTGCAAAGCTGACTGTTACGGATGAAACCGTGGATATGAAGTGGGTAGAAACCTACGGTGCTGATAAGATGGCGGTTGTGAAGAAATATGAAGAAAGTGAGGGATGTGCATGAAGCTGATTAGCAATGCAAAATTTGGAGAACCGGTGGAAAGCGGAACGATTTTCAGAACTCAAAGCCACGGAATCGACATTTGCATACATAAAATTTGCGGTTGCGGAAATGTGTTGTATCTTAATTGCAGCGAATTGGGAATTGATAACCTACGGCTTAAAAGCGAAAATCTTTTCCGTGGTATGGATGAAGCAAAGGAAATTCTCAAGAAACAATTAGAACTGTTAAATGAGCGGTTCAATAATTTTTATGAGGATAACGATGTTAAGATTTTAAGATATTAAGAAAGCGAGGAATAGAAATGATTAAATCAGATTTTGGAACAATAGAAGTAAATGGAAGAGAGCCGGTTATCATGGCTGAATTTATAACTCTTTTAGCAGCATTAAGGAATGCTCTCGGAGAGGAGAAATACAACCGTGCTTTGCAGAGAGCAAATGATAGTGTGGAGTCCAAGAAAGACACAGAAACATTGAAAAATGAAGAAAAAGAACGCATGGCAGAAGTTATCAAAGCTATTTTTAGTGAAATGGAGGATAAGTAATTATGGCAGAAAACAACAGTTTAGAGGTACAGAAAGTCAACACTGCGGTCAGCCAGTGGACTAATTCAATCACGAATCTTGTTACAAAAGATTTCGAGTTATGCGGTGTGCCGTATGATGATTATTCAAAGCAGTGCGCCATGTCAGCTATGACAAGCATTTATCATCTTGTTAAGGATAGCGATAAAATCAAGGATTTAAACGGACTTGATACATCGAATCTGCGAGAGGTTGTCGGTCAGTGCGCAAGCCTTAAACTCAATGCTAATGCAGTGCCGAGAGAGTGCTATTTCCAGCTTAGAACAAAGAAGTCCGGAGACAACTATGTGCAGGTTGTAGAAATGGGAATTGAGGGAGACGGCAACGATGCATTACTTCGTAACTATGGAGAAAATGTAGATACCGTATATCCTTGTTGGCTTGTTAAAGACGGTGACGAGTTTTCATATCCAAAGCATAAGGGTATCGAAATGACACCGCCGGAATGGGAAGAAATGGGACGATCACAGAAGGTTGTCCGTGTTGTTTATCCTCTGAAATTAAAGGACGGCACATTTCAGTATCTGATCGCAGAGAGAGACGGTGTAAAGGTTAATCTGTTTGCTCATGTGCGCAACAATCTGATGAATGAGACTTTCGGAATTTGTCAGAATCGTTACAAGGCATCAGCCGAGCAGTTGAGCAAAATCAAGGCTAAGAAAGAGGAGATTTTCGATGCTTTGAGAAAATGCGCAACCGTTGATGAAATGTTGGAATGTGAAGTTGCAAAGCCTTATATCAGCGCGGCATGGCTCGACACACCGGAATCAATGATTGTTCGTAAAATGCGTAACAATGCAATCAAGAAGTATCGCAAGGACTTTAACAGTATGGCAAAGCAGTCATTCAATCAGCTTGATGAAACCTATGTGCAGACGCAGGAAGAAATTGCAGAGAACGCCAATTCCGAACCGTTTGTCGTAACTGAATCCGAAGCAACCGAAAGTGCAGCAGTTGAGCCGGAGAAAGTAGCCGGAGAAGTCGTTGAGAATGACGAGAATGTACCGGACTTTATGAAAGATTAGGAGGTTGCCATGAGAGTTATATCACAGGACGGAGCACTTGATATTCCGTATGAGCAAGTAGTTATTCAGAGGTTTAATGGAGAAATCTATTTTTTGAACAAGAACCTTACAGGGATAGATGATCTTGTCAGTGACATTGTTATTGCTAAATACTCCACCGAAGAAAAAGCAAAGAAAGCCATGGAAGAATTGAGATATACCTATATGTGTCACAGCCTTGTAAAGATGGGGCAGACACAGCCAGATGGAATTGACGAAAATATTGACGAAAAACTCACTATGGGTTTGAGCGGAGTATTTCACTTTCCGGCAGAGGAAGAATTGGAGTAGGGTATGGATAATTTAACAAGATACACCGCAGACGATGAAGTACCGAATTGTGGACGATGTGAACACATCAATGATTCTAATGAATGGTGTATGCAAAATTGCGGCGGAGCAAATGGCTGGAGCGGCTATTTGAGATATGGAGAAAGCGAGGTGACAAAAGATTGAAACTTAGAGTTTTGGGCTCAAGCAGTTCCGGAAACTCATACGCCTTGATTTCAGACAGTGGCGAAATCCTTGCCATTGAAGCAGGTGTGAAATTTATGGACTTTAAGAAAATGATTGATTGGAAAATAGCAAATGTTTCCGGATGCATTGTGAGCCACGAACACGGAGACCATGCACGATACATAAAAGATTTCATGAAATCCGGAATTCCGGTTTATACGGCATTTGAAACGCAGACAGCACTTGAAACCATAACCGGAGAACGTACAATAGCCATTCCACCGCGCAGAACACGGCAAATCGGCAGTTTTACGGTAACACCATTCAATGTACCGCATGATACGGAAATCGAGTGTTATGGCTATTTAATCGAGCATGAGGAAATGGGTAAGCTGCTATTCCTAACCGACTTGGAATATTGCAGATATGACTTTTCCAACATGAAGGTTGAGCATATCATGGTTGAAGCCAATTATAGCATGGACTTGGTAGACCGGAATGAACCGAACTATGAACACCGTTTGCGAGGTCATATGAGCCTTTATACGGCACTTAAATTTATTCAGAAGAACGACAACCCAGCTTTACGAAATGTCGTTTTAATACACTTATCGGACACAAGCGGAGATCCCGCGTTATTCCTACAACGAACGAAAAAAACAATTAAATATGGAGCAAATGTTTATGTTGCAGAAAAAGGGCTAGAGGTTGATATGAACCTTTGTCCGTTCTGAAAGGAGAAAGCATGAAAAAAAGGAACAAAGTGCAGAGTTATTAGTGATAGTCATGGTTTTTTTAAAACGGGAGAAATCGTTGTTGCATTAGAAACCGATGATGTGCCATATTGCGCAAAAGAATCGGCATATTCTCCGGAAAAAACACATATCAGTTATGAATCAAGCGAGTACAACCCTTTAAAGGAGAGTGAACTTGAAGTGATTGAAGAATAAATCGGTTGAAACACCGGCTGAAAAGCGAAAGAAACCATTCTAACGCATGGAGAATAATAGTTATCACAAGCTTATTGAAAGCCATGTTTTGGCGGTGCGTTTACCGCACCGCCCTTACAAAAGATTGGAGGTAAAAATTGAAATTATGTGAATACTGTATGGCTGAATTTGAGCCGAAGCGACCAGATCAAAAATACTGTAGACCCAAATGTGCAAGAAGATACGCACAGTTTAAAAATTTTAAAAAGGCTGGAAGAACTGTGTATACAAGAATATGCCCGAAATGTGGCAGGCTGTTTATGACGATAGATGAACGCAAAGTTGATTGCCAAGACTGCATCGGCATTGACATTAAAGAACGATTGAGAAAGCCAAAGAAAAAGGATGATGCAATCAAGGCTGTGAATCATATGGCACGCGCTTCCGGAATGAGTTACGGAAAGTTTGTGGCTCAAATGAGCATGGAGCCATTGGAGAGGAAGTGAATGAGTTGGATTATAAGAAATTTAGACAGGCAAAAGCGATAGAAGCCAAGAACAAGCAGAAATGGCTTGCATTGAATCCAATGCTTGATGAATCAAGCGGAATTTATATTTTGACAAGGCAGGACGAAAATGGGTTTAGATATGCATATGTGGGACAGGCAAAGCGTATTTTAACCAGATTATCGCAACACCTTTCAGGGTATCAGCACATAGACCTTAGCTTGAAGTCTCACGGACTTTATTCAGAGGATAATCCGTATGGATGGAATGTAGGATCAGTACATTGCCCGATAGATAAACTTGATGAATGTGAGCAGTATTATATTAAGTATTGCGCAGACAAAGGTTATCAGCTTCGCAACAAAACAAGCGGAAGCCAAGGAGCAGGAAAATCACAGATTGCAGATTACCGTCCGGCAAAAGGCTATTATGACGGCATTAAACAAGGCAAAAAGAGTCTTGCCAAGGAATTATCGCATATCGCTGAAAAGCACCTCGAAATCCGCTTGAAGCCGGAGAAACAGGGTAACAAAGTTTCTGAAAAACAGTATGAGAAGTTTATGGCTTTGATTTCTGAAAATACATATGAGGAGAGTGATTAAATGGCAGAAGTCAAGTGGATTAAAATCACAACAGATGTCTTTGATGATGAAAAGATTCTGCTGATTGAGAGTATGCCGAGTGCGGATAGCATCATTACGATTTGGTTCAAACTTCTTATTCTTGCTGGAAAGCAGAATAACAACGGTGTGTTTATGATGAGCAACAAGTTACCGTTCACGGATGAAATGCTTGCCACCATTTTTCGCAGAGATTTGAATACGGTAAGGCTTGCGCTTAAGACATTTGAAGAATTTGGAATGATTGAAGTTGTTGATAATGTGATAACGATTCCGAATTGGAATAAGCATCAAACGCTTGACGCTTATGAGAAGAAAAAGGAGCGTGACAGGATTTATCAACAGAATCGTAGAAAGAAGCAGAAAAACCTAATTGAGCAAAAATCGCCCGATAAATCGTCTGATGTCGCTGTTTCAGATAAAGAAGAAGAAAAAGAAGAAGATAAAGAGAAAGAAAATATAAAAGAAAATTCGCTGTCGACCAATTCCGGAGATTTGTTTGACTTTGACGATGCATGGAAAAAGACTTTTAATATATACCCCAAGAAAACAGCGTACAGTACCTCTAAAACAGCTTGGATGGATAAAGTGCTAGAAGTTATCGAAGAGAACCAACCGGACATTGCACGGCTGTTATACAAAGCCACAGAGGCATATTTGAGTGACTATCAAGAAAAGAACCCGGACGATACGGATTTTCGGTACATTCCAAAATATGTTGATTGGCTGAAAAATGATTGCGACTATTGGTTGCAGATCGCAGAGAAACGAGGTGATTGCAGTTGACAGAAGCAGAATTTGGAGTGATCGGGTGCGTACTGATTGACAATGATGTGCTAAATAGCATCTGGCGGACGCTGAAACCGGAAATGTTTAGTTCGGATTTCGCGCAGGACACATACAAGGAAATGCTTGCAATGTATGACAGGGATGAAAGTATTGACCCAATGTCTTTATCAATGGCACTTGAGAACCACAAATACACCCAGGAGCAGATTAGCGAATTGATGAAATCCTGTATTACCGGAACAATCACTTCAACCATGGTTAAAAGTTATGCCGATGCGGTTGCGAAAGAATACAAAGTAAGAACGGTTCGTGACATGTATCAGAAATCCAGCTTAAAGCCGTGCGACATTGATGATACAATCAGCGATCTTCTTACAAGACTTGAACATTTGCAAGAGGGCAAGGAAGTAAAGTTAAAGCCAATTAAGCAGATTTCAGTTGAGAATAAAGACAAATATTTCAACGAAAGTGTCGGAGAGGGCGGTATAAAAATCGGGTTATCGCAACTTGATGATGCGCTTGGAGACCTTGAACGCGGTGATGTAACAGTAATTGCTGCAAGACCGGCAGTCGGAAAATCCGCACTCACAACGCAGATTATCGGGAATATGGCAAAAAAGGGACTTAAAGTCGCATATTTCAACTTGGAGATGAGTGATAAACAGGTATATGAACGATTTATTTCAAGACTTGCGGAAATCGGCTTAACGAGAATCAGAAGGGCAAAAGCGTTTCTCGGTGATGAACAGGAAAAATTTAACCAAGCAAATGAAGAAATGAGTAATTATCAATTATGGGTTGCGTCCGGCACTGTATCTCCAAGAGAGATAAAGTCAGAATGTAGACACCAAAATTTTGATGTTATCGTTGTTGACTATCTACAATTGCTTATGCCGGATAACAGATATTCTGGAAGAAATGAAGAAGTAGCATCAATTTCAAGAGGTTTAAAATCGGTTGCAAGAGACTTAAATACACATGTGATAGCACTTTCACAGATAACAAGAGCTTCCGAAAGCAGAGACACAAAAGAGCCTACCATGGCAGAATTGAGGGAGTCCGGGGCAATCGAACAGGATGCGTCAAACATAATTATGCTGTGGAATCTGTCAGACAATGACAAGGGAGCCAAGGGTGTAAAAATCGAGAAGAACAGACAGGGAATGACGATGCGTGAAGCAATGGAGTTTGACGGAGATCACATGAAGTTTGTTGAAATCGAAAAACCACTTGATGATGTCGTTGCGGAAATCAAAAAGAAAGAACGCGGGGACGGATTCAAGCCATACAATGGCGATTGTCCGTTTTAGAGGTAGTAGTTATGGCAAGTGCAAAGATCGAAAAGGGTTCGGAAGAATGGCAAGTATTTATGGATTATTGGCAATTCATTCAGAAATACTATTCACCGGACAACACTGATTCTTGGTGGGATGAAGTTGTAAAAGCCGGAGAATCATTGATAAACAAATACAAAGGCATGGAGATTCAAGAGCGTGCAAGACAGCTTGTATTGAGCCATTTTGCATGGTTGGAAATCACATACAGAAAGGAGAAATCAAAGAAATGAGCAATGCGTTGAGACGGAATAAAAAGCCAACATTTTACACAAAACAGGAAATGCGGATTATCGGGCGAAATGATTTTGAAAAGAGAAATGCTGATAAGGTTATAGCAAAATCATACAAAGATTTTGTCGTGATTGGGTACATAATTCTGCATGACAAATTCGGTTTCGGACAGGCAAGAATCATCCGGTTGCAGGATTTTTTGAAATTCTACCTAGATGAAGCAGCATCCGGTGGAAATACCGGAAAGGACTTGTCTGTTTATCTGAAAAGTAAATACGGAATCGACATCAAAGAGGAAGTCGGAAAAATTCCGCAAAGACAGTTAATGAACATGTATGCAAAGAAAGGTTTCTGTATCGAGCGTGAAGCATACAGGCTTTCCAGCGCATCGTTGTTTAACTATTTTGCACTGACACTTACGATTCTAAAAAAGGAGTTTAAGATAACAGCGAAACAGTTGCAGTATTTCACGGACAAATTTATTGACTACATCGACACATTGGCTAATTACAAGCAGTTCCAGTTGACGGTGCCGATGATAGCACAGAGTTTGGCGGATGAGATTAAGTTTGTATGCGATTTGGAGGTTTAATATGACGAATAAAGAAAAATATAGGAATGAGATCATAGAACTTGCGGTAAACACAGGAAAGTTAGTATTAAAAAATGGAGAGCCTGCACTTTGCAGAGAAACTAAATGTGAAGAGTGTGATTTTTATGAATCAGATTCGTGCAAAGGAAGTACGTATAATTTTCGCGAGTTGCTTAATTCGGAGTATGTTGAGCCGCCTGTTGATTGGACTAAAGTTCCGGTCGATACGCCGATTTTGGTAAGAGATAGCGAAGAAGATGCGTGGAGAAAAAGACATTTTGCAAAAATCAAAAACGGAACGGTGTTTGCATGGCGCGGTAGTGCAACATCTTGGAGTGCGCGTGGAAGTAGCGATATAAGAGCTTGGAAAATGGCAAAGTTGGCAGAAAGTGAGGAATAGGATGGAGAGATTAACAGAAAGCAATCCATCATGGATAGATGATGAATTATGGGAAAGGGCTTGCGAGCCAGACTGTGAAGAAATAGACGCAGTATATCGAAAACTCAAAGATTATGAGGACTTAGAGGAACAGGGCAGACTTATCAAGTTGCCTTGCAAGGTGGGAGATACAGTATATGCAATTGGATTTAATAATAATAAACCAATTATTTATGAATCGGTTGTATTAAGCATACTGATTACTGAAAAAGAAATTGCTTTCAATGTAAAAGTTGATGAATTTGGAATCAATTCGAAGTTAAAACAATCTATGTTTGATAAAACAGTATTCCTCGCAAAATCCGCAGCAGAAGCAAAACTGAAAGAATTGAGAGGTGAAGAAAATGAAAGTAGTAATTGACATACCTAACGATTTCACAGGAGATTATATTGTTGACAAATTCAAAGATTTCTTTTCAAGGGTCATTGCGGATATTGATTGTAAAGGTATGTGTGGCAGATATGAGAAAGAAATTGCTGAAATGTTTTTAAAAGCATTTGATGATAGCGAAGAAAAGATTCCTTGTAAATGTCAGTACAACAGCAATTCAATAGATAATGAGCCTTGTTGCAAATGTAATAGAAAAGTTTCAGAAAACAATGATACAAAAAACAAAGTTACATCTCTTGAAATTATCGTAAGGATGATAGACAACAAGCCATATTACGAAATCAAGTACAAAAAAGTCGGAGAAGATTATTACCATGTAGGTTACAGTTCATCCAATATTGATAATGTATTGAAATGGCGTGATGAGTGTTTTGAACTTGTTGATGTGAAAGTGACCAATGCAGACAGGATAAGGAATATGTCGGATGAAGAAATGGCGGAACGTATCGCAAGCAGTCCGAACTTTAATTGTGCTGATTATTGCGATAGCTTTACACAGGGATGTACTTTTAACTGCGGTAAGAAAGGCAGAGAAATAGCATTAAAATGGCTTCAATCGGAAGCGGAATAGGAGAGAGTATGGAAGATATATATTTATTCAAAGCCAAAAGGCTTGATAATGGAGAATGGGTGCAAGGTAATCTTATTCAAAGCTGTGATGCAACAGATGGATGGGAATCAATTATAATTCCTGTCAAGAATAGTAATATGTTTACAAAACATATTGGACATGGTTACGGAAACCTTGGATTTGAAAATTGGTACAGAGTTAACCCATCCGCCATCTGCCGATGCACAGGACTTAAGGATAAGAACGGCAGACTGATTTGGGAGAATGATATTGTAAAAATAAATAATAGCAAGGCAAATACGGTTATAACATTTAGAGATTTTGAAATTATATGTACAATTCCTAACGAAAAATATTATAAGCATAGGCTTGAATATGATACTGAATATGAAGTTGTCGGAAACGTATTTGACAATCCGGAATTGTTGGAAAGCGAGGGATAATATGACGGAGAGTGAAGCAATTAAGATATTGAAGAAAGACAGTTGTTATGAATGCTCACAAGGCACAGACAGCCCGCTTAATTGTGAATATGTGGAATGCAGAGTTGCGAAAGCTACTAGAGTAGCAATTAAGGCACTGGAAGAGGTTCAGAAGTACCGCGCAATCGGCACGCCGGAAGAATGTCGGGCGGCGATGGAGAAACAGGCGGAAAAGAAAGTGTTGCACAATGAAAAAGCGAAGAGATATTTTTGCCCGACATGTGAAAGAAAATGCAATTATATGCACAGCTTATATTGCTCTGGATGCGGTCAAAAATTAGATTGGAGTGATGAAGAATGATGTTTCAATCGTACATAAATTTCTTTCTGCTAATACTTATAGCCATTAGACTAGATATTCTAACAAAATTTGGAGTTAATCTTTTTTGCGTTCTGTCAGTTATAGCAATGATTGGACATGAGATTTTTGATTATTTGAAGAAAGGAGATAAAAACGATGGGACTGATTGATGCAAATGCACTAAAAGAATATTGCATGCGTGCAAGTAAATCTGATGATGATTTTAGGAGAGTAAGTTTGGCAACATTGGCGAGCGTGATAGATGCACAGCCGATTGCCTACGATGTAGACAAGGTTGTGCAGCAGTTGGAAAAGCTGAAAAGCCTTGTACCAGTAAATAGGGTACTTGATGATATCGTAAATGAAAAACCAAAGGAATTAGGAATGCTTATGGCATATAGAAAAGCAATCGAGATTGTGAAAGGCGGTGGAGTAGATGCGAAAACCGATTTCTAAATCCGTAAGGAAACAGGTGTATGCGAAATACAATGGGCATTGTGCTTATTGTGGCTGTGAAATACCGGAGAAAGGTTTTAACGTAGACCATTTACATTGCCTTAGAAATTATGAATACACAGAAATAGACGTGCATGATATCAAAAATCTTATGCCGTCCTGTGGTTCGTGCAATCGGTATAAGTCAACGATGGACTTAGAGGACTTTAGAAAAGAGCTGCAAAAAATACCAGACCGGCTGAAAAGAGATGTGTGTACATACAATATAGCCTTGCGGTATGGCATGGTAAAGGAAAATAGAGAACCTATAAAGTTCTATTTTGAAATGGTAGGTGGCGGAGATGGCAATTAAGCCGATTTTATTTAACACAGAGATGGTTCGGGCGATTCTGGACGGACGGAAGACTTGCACCAGACGTGTGATAAAGCCACAACCAAAATCAGGGCTATGTTATACATATGGAGGTAGCCACAAGGATTGTATAGGAAAATGGACATATCCAAACAGGGGAGCACACAAACTTTGGGGCGAAGAATATAAGCTTCCGGAAAATATAAAGGATGAGGAATTAAGCAAACGATGGAATCCGCCATATCACACGGACGATACCCTGTATGTAAGAGAAACATGGAAAAAGGCTCCGAATGGATACTATTACTACGAAGATTGGCAAAGAGGTGGTATTGCAGATCTTACGAAGTGGAAACCATCCATCCATATGCCGAAAGAAGCCGCACGGATCTGGCTTAATGTTACGAATGTGAGAGTAGAGCGGCTGCAGCAGATTACGGAAGTCGGCATACGGGAAGAAGGAATTGAGGTAAATCCGAATGAATGCGCTGGTAAATTTGATTTCATCTCTGAATTATTTCTCTTATTTCAGAAACTGTGGGATTCCACCATCAAAAAATCTGACTTGACGCGCTATGGCTGGGATGCGAATCCTTGGGTGTGGGTGATCGAATTTGAGCGGTGCGAGAAGCCGGAAGGAGTGTAAGGTATGAGTAAGAGCAGAGCTAGTAAAATGAACGGCTATCGTAGCATGGTAAGCCGTCAGAAAAATGATGTTTTTAAGTTTAAGCCTAAGAAGAAAAAGAAAGGGTGATTCAGAATGAAGATTTTAAGCAAGAAGAAATACAATAAACTCATTGAAGATTTTGAGGAATCGCAGAAAAAGGTCGAGGAACTCAAAAGGATAAACGAGAGTATCGGGAAAAAGCTGGAAGATAAAAAGACAAGTTGCAAGGCAAATGTTGGAAAAGATTTTTGTAATGTTTGCAAAAATTCTTACAGTTATAAGAACTATAATGGGCTTATTCCCATTAACTGTGTAGGTTGCTTGCTTGCTGTGCCTTGTGAGGATTTTAAGAGAAAAGAAAGTAGGTGATTCAAAGTGAGTAACAATGTAGAGATAGTAATAGCACAGGCTTTAATGATGAGAATTAAAGATTATGCAGAAAGAGCCTTGGATAAAAAAGATGTAACACTTGATATGGCTATGGTTGAAATACGTGATACAGTTGACGCTTATGACGAGTATTTTCAGACAGGCAGAAAGCCACAGTAACTAACTAAAAATCAAAGAAAGGAATAGGTTGTCGCGACATAAAACCGAGGTTTCCTTTTGGTAGATTTTATGGATTTTGAAAATTATTCTTGTGATAATCAAATGAGCATATTTGACTTCACAAGAGAACCAATTAGCATAACAAAGCCTATTCGTTTAATAGAACTTTTCGCCGGCTACGGAAGTCAGGCAATGGCACTAAAGAGAATAGGTGCTAAGTTTGAACATTACAGAGTTGTGGAGTTTGATAAGTACGCTATTGCAAGCTATAACGCAGTACATGGTACGGATTTCCCCACAATGGACATAACAAAGGTTCATGCAGAAGATTTGAATATCTGCGACACAGAAACCTTTACTTACTTACTTACTTACTTACTCATTCCCTTGTACGGATTTATCGGTTGCCGGGAAACAAGCTGGAATGTCTAAGGGAAGTGGTACGAGAAGCGGTCTGCTGTGGGAAGTTGATAGAATACTAACAGAAATCAGAGATAGTAACGGAGAATTACCACAGATTTTGTTCATGGAGAACGTGCCACAAGTACATAGCCAGGATAATATGCCCGATTTTATAAAGTGGCTAGACTTTCTCGAAAGTCTGGGTTACACAAATTACTATCAAGATTTAAACGCTAAAAATTATGGTGTAGCACAAAAGCGTGAAAGATGTTTTATGTTTTCGTTCCTGGATGAATGCAATTATAATTTTCCACAGCCTATACAACTTACAAAAAGAATACGTGATTATCAAGAAAAGGTAGTTGATAACAAATTCTATGCAAGTGATAATGCATTGAAAGGATTTGCGGAACACGCAAAAAAGCAGAAGGAGAAAGGAAATGGTTTTCATGCAGTTATTAAAGATGTTGATGACATATCACCTACAATAACAGCCAGATATTGCAAAGATGGTTCTGATTGTCTTATAAAAGTTGCCGGAAGAATACGAAAGCTAACACCGAGAGAGTGTGGACGGCTGATGGGTGTATCTGATGAAGATATTGACAAAATGGCAGCAGTGAACAGCAATACGCAACTATATAAGCAGTTCGGCAACTCAATAGTAGTAGATGTTATGTGTGCTATGTTTAAAAACTTAAATATCAACCAATAAAATAAGGAGAAATGGCTTATGAAATTTACAAAATTCATTAAGCCAGAACTTGAACAAATCAAAGAAAATGCCAATTTCACGGAAGAAGAGGAGAGGATTTTCTCTCTTCTCTGCCGTGGTTTTTCACAAAAGCAAATATCCACAAAAGAAAATCTATCACTAAGAACGATAGAGTACAGAGTGAGAGATATCAAAGATAAAATAGAAAGAACGGGGGTATTTGATTGGATGAAAAAGAACTGTTGAAATATGCCGTTGATAGTGGTATTCTCGACATAGCACTTGTGCAGAAACAAGTCACTATGCAAAAGAGAGAAAAATTACTCAACAAAAACCCTTATAAAATCTATCAAGGAAAGGATGAGAACTGGTACTCATATCTGCCGGATGAAGTAAAAGGCAGACGTAAAATTAAGGCAAAGCGCAGAGAAGCGGTCGAGCAGAAAATCATTGACTATTGGAAAGAGAGGGAGGATGATCCTACAGTAGAGGAAATCTTCAACCGCTGGATTTCACAAAAGCTGGAACTTGAAGAAATTAGCAGGGCAACCTATGACAGATACTTAATGGACTTTCAGAGATACTTTGATGGTATAAAGGACAAGAGAATCAAAGGGATAGACGAATGCGAGCTTGAAACGTTTATACGGAACAGCATCCATAATTTCAACATGACTTCCAAGGCATTCTCAAACTTCCGAACGCTGATTTATGGAATCTTTAAGTATGCCAAGCGGAAGAAGTATGTCAAGTTTTCCATTACATACACGCTGAAAGACATGGATATATCGCCAAAAGCGTTTAAGCACGTAGTCCGAAAGGCAAAAGACCAAGTATATATGCCGGATGAAAAGGAACGCATGGAGATGTACCTTAGAAATCACTTAGATATCGTAAACCTTGGATTGCTATTTATGTTTAAGACAGGAGTCCGTGTCGGGGAATTATCGGCATTAAAGCGGAAAGATGTTGAAAACTACACGGTTGCGATCAATTCCACAGAAACACGTTACCGGGATGATGATGGTTTTCACTATGAAGTCAAAGATTTTCCAAAATCAGAAGCCGGATTGCGATTTGCTATATTGCCGGATAAGTACAAATGGATTCTTGATGAAGTACGAAAGAGAAATCCCTTCGGGGAGTATCTATTTGAAAGAGACGGAGAACGGCTGAAATCCTACAACTTTCGTGAACGTTTGCGGTATATCTGCGAACATGAACTGCGAATGAAAGTGAAATCTCCGCACAAAATCCGAAAGACGTATGGAAGTATCTTGCTTGACGGAAAAGTGAAAGAGTCCACAATCCTTGATACTATGGGGCATACAGACATTAGTTGCACAAAAGATCATTATTATTTTGATCGTACCGGAATTGAGGAAAAGAGACAGGAACTTGACTTAATCGAAGCATTATGAGTCCCTAGTACTCAAAGGTACTCAAAGAAAAATTGAAAGAATGGCTATTTTAAGCCATTTCAAGGCAATTACTTTAGGGTTCGATTCCCGTACGGACTGCTGAAGTTCTTACCAGATATGGTAGGAACTTTTTTGTTTTATAAAATAAAAATATAAAATCCCTTGAAATCAGGGGAAAAGAGTGATATGATAACAAAAGTAGCATAGAAACTAAGGTTGAGAGAGGGCAGATGTCCTCTCTCAAATTTTTGTGAAAAATGCGATGATGAAGAAAAGAGGTGGTAACATGTCAAAAGCAAGTACTTATGAAGCAAAGACAGAACAGTTGATCCTTCCAATTTTGGAGAGGATGCAGTTTGAACTGGTAGATGTAGAATATGTCAAGGAAGGCAGCACGTATTATCTGCGGGCGTATATTGATAAGGAAGGCGGCATTACAATCAATGATTGTGAAGCGGTAGCACGTGAGATGAATGAACTGCTGGATCGGGAAGATTTTATTTCAGATTCGTATACGTTTGAGGTAAGTTCTCCGGGACTTGGCAGACCGCTCAAAAAAGAAAAAGATTATGTGCGCAATATGGGGAAGAAAATTGAAATCCGTACCTATCGCGCGATCGACCGGTGCAAAGAGTTTACAGGGATTTTGAAAGCATATGATGATACATCGGTAACAATTGCGGATGAGAACGACAAAGAGACCACCTTTTTGAAAACAGATATTGCACTGATCCGACAGGCAATTGATTTTTAGAACAATGACTTAAAAATACGATCAATATATATGGAGGATAAAAATCATGAATAATGAGTTATTGGATGCGTTAACGATACTGGAGAAGGAGAAAAATATCAGTAAAGAAACGCTGCTTGAGGCAATTGAAAATTCCCTTTTAACTGCCTGCAAAAATCATTTTGGAAAGGCTGACAACGTAAAAGTTGTGATTGATCCGGACACCTGCGAATATCATTGTTATCAGGAAAAAACAGTGGTAGAGACTGTGGAAGATCCGATTGAGCAGATCTCTTTGCAGAATGCGCAGATGATCAATGGAAAATATACACTGGGCGATATTGTTCAGGTAGAAGTAAAATCCAAAGAATTTGGACGTATTGCAACACAGAATGCCAAGAATGTGATCTTACAGAAGATCCGTGAAGAAGAACGGAAAGTGATTTACGATGAGTATTTCAGCATGGAAAAAGAAGTAGTGACAGGTGTTGTCCAGCGTTATGTCGGACGCAATGTCAGTATTAATCTTGGAAAGGCAGATGCACTCCTGACCGAAAGTGAGCAGATCAAGGGGGAAACCTTCCAGCCAACCGAACGCATTAAGGTATATATTCTGGAAGTGAAGGCAACCTCAAAGGGACCGAAGATTCTTGTTTCCAGAACACATCCGGAGCTTGTCAAGAGACTTTTTGAGTCAGAGGTTTCCGAAGTGCGGGATGGTATCGTTGAAATTAAAGCAATCTCACGTGAGGCAGGAAGCCGTACAAAAATCGCGGTATGGTCGAACGATCCGGATGTAGATCCGGTTGGCGCATGTGTCGGAATGAACGGAGCACGTGTCAATGCGATCGTTAATGAGCTGCGCGGAGAAAAAATTGATATCATTACATGGGATGAGAATCCTGCAATTTTGATTCAGAATGCATTAAGTCCTGCAAAGGTTATTTCCGTTATTGCGGACGCTGACGAGAAAGCAGCAAAAGTTGTGGTTCCGGATTACCAGTTATCGCTTGCTATTGGTAAGGAAGGACAAAATGCCCGTCTGGCAGCCCGCCTGACTGGATTTAAGATTGATATCAAGAGTGAGACGCAGGCAAGAGAGTCCGGAGATTTCCTTGATTACGAAAATGATTATGAAGACGATGAGTATGATGATAATTATGAGTATGATGAGGAAGGATATTACAAAGATCCGGATGCCACAGAAGAAATTCCTACCGAAGCAGAAGCATCAACAGAAGAAGCGCCGGTAGAAGAAACATCAGCAGATGAGACTTCTTTTGAGGAGTAATTATGGCAAATAAAAAAATTCCATTGCGCAAGTGTGTCGCCTGTAATGAAATGAAGGAAAAAAAAGAAATGATCCGGGTAATTAAGACACCGGAAAATGAGATTATGCTGGATGCCACCGGTCGTAAAAACGGCCGTGGAGCATACATCTGTGCAGATCCTGGGTGTCTTCGCCTGGCAAGAAAAAACAAGGGACTTGAGCGCTCCTTAAAGACTGCAATTCCACAGGAAGTGTATGAGAGTCTGGAAAAGGAGATGAGTACACTTGCATGATAGCGTATTATCCATGCTTTCCATAGCCGCAAAGTCGGGAAATGTTGTAAGCGGTGAATTTTCTACAGAAAAAGCAGTAAAAACAGGTCATGCATATCTCGTGATTGTCTCTGCGGAGGCATCCGGGAACACAAAAAAGAGTTTTTGTAATATGACGGATTTTTACCATGTGCCATGCTACTGTTACGGAAGCAAGGAAGCACTTGGACGCTGTATCGGAAAAGAATTCCGTGCATCACTTGCCGTGACAGATGAGAATCTGGCGAGGGCCGTAGAAAAGAAGCTCAAAGAGCACACCGTATAAAAATATAAAACTGAATAACGGAGGTAAATTCATTTATGGCAAAAATGAGAGTTCATGAACTCGCGAAAGAGTTAAATATAAAATCACAGGATATTTTGGATAAATTAAAAAATACAAAGTTTGACGGAAAAAGTGCTTCCAGCAATATGGAAGAAGAAGCACAGGCACTGGTCCGCGGTGCTTTTTCGAAAGAAGCAAAACCGGCAGCAGATGTGAAAAAAACAGAAGTTGCAAAGGCAGGTGCAACAAAAACTGCGGATGGAAAAGAACGTCCAAAGAAGAAATCCAGCATCACAGCCGTATTTAATGCACAGTACAGCAAACAGTCCAGAAAGCCGGCAAACGGAAATAACAACAACCGTGGAAACGGTAATAACAGAAGACGGGAGGACAATAAGCGTCCGGCACAGCACAGCATCATTCGTCCGCGTCCGGTCGGGGAGCGTGCAATGCGTCCGATCAGTGAGCGTACGCCTTCGCCGACAGCGGATCTTGAAGTAAGTAAGCCGGCAAACAATAAACCGGCAGAAAACACTAATACCCGCAACAGCCAGGAAAACCGCGGAAACAACAATCATTCCGGTGGCGAGAGAAACAACAGACCGCAGAATGACAGAAACAATGACAGAGGCGGGGAGAGAAATAATAACCGTCATCAGGGAGATAGAAATAATAACAATCGTCCGAACGGAGACAGAAACAACAGCCGTCCACAGAACGACAGAAACAATAACGGCAGAAAGAACCGTTTCAGTAAAGAGCCGGCAGCAGTTGCAGCACCGGAAGAAATCCGCGGAAAGGACTCCCGTGGAAATAATGACCGCCGCAATAACAACAATAATCATCGGAAAGATCATGATAAACTCGGCGGAAAGAAACAGGAAAATTATGTAAACCTTGAGAAGCACGGCGGCAGAAAGAAACCACAGCAGCAGCCGAAGCCGAAGGAAGATGAAAATGTAATCAAGACGATCACACTTCCGGAAAAGATGACAATCCGTGATCTGGCAGACAAGATGAAACTGCAGCCATCTGCCATTGTAAAGAAACTCTTTATGAAGGGTGAAATGGTAACGGTAAATCAGGAAGTAGATTTTGAGACAGCGGAAGAAATCGCACTGGAGTTTAACTTTATCTGCGAGCCGGAGGAGAAAATTGATGTCATCGCGGAACTCTTAAAAGAGGATGAAGAAGATCCGAAGAATCTGGTCCCACGTCCACCGGTTGTCTGTGTTATGGGTCATGTCGATCATGGTAAAACATCCCTGCTGGATGCGATCCGTTCCACACGTGTGACAGACCGCGAGGCCGGTGGTATTACCCAGCATATCGGTGCATCTGTGGTGTCCATCAATGGACAGAAGATCACGTTCCTGGATACTCCTGGTCATGAGGCATTTACCGCAATGCGTATGCGTGGTGCAAATTCTACCGATATTGCAATCCTGGTTGTCGCTGCAGATGATGGTGTTATGCCACAGACCATCGAGGCAATCAACCATGCAAAGGCTGCCGGTGTAGAAATCATCGTTGCTGTCAACAAGATTGATAAGCCGAGTGCAAACATTGAAAAAGTAAAGCAGGAGCTTTCCGAATACGAACTGATTCCGGAAGACTGGGGTGGAAGTACGATTTTCTGTCCGGTTTCTGCACATACTAAGGAAGGTATCGACAATCTTCTGGAAATGATCCTTCTGACTGCAGAAGTGATGGAACTGAAAGCAAATCCAAACCGTAATGCAAGAGGTCTGGTCATTGAGGCACAGCTGGATAAGGGACGTGGTGCGGTAGCAACGGTTCTGGTTCAGAAAGGAACACTTCATGTCGGAGATTCCATTGCCTGTGGAAGCAGCTACGGTAAAGTCCGTGCCATGATCGACGACAAGGGACAGCGCGTGAAGAAGGCAACTCCTTCCACACCGGTAGAGATCCTCGGATTAAACAGTGTACCGGCAGCTGGAGAGACATTTGTTGTCTGCGATTCCGATAAGGAAGCAAAATCATTTGCAGATACTTATATTTCAGAGGAAAAGAACCGCCTGATCGAAGATACCAAGGCAAAGATGTCACTGGATGATCTGTTCTCCCAGATCCAGTCCGGAAATATGAAGGAACTTGATATTATTGTAAAAGCGGATGTACAGGGTTCTGTTGAGGCAGTGAAACAGTCACTTGTGAAACTGTCCAATGAAGAAGTGGTTGTAAAAGTGATCCATGGTGGTGTCGGCGCAATCAACGAATCTGATGTTATTCTTGCTTCCGCATCCAATGCGATCATCATCGGATTTAATGTCCGTCCGGACCCGATTGCAAAAGTTACCGCAGACAATGAGGGTGTAGATATCCGTCTGTACAAGGTTATTTACAATGCGATCGAGGATGTAGAGGCTGCCATGAAGGGTATGCTTGATCCTGTATTTGAGGAGAAAGTTATCGGTCATGCAGAAATCCGTCAGATCTTTAAGGCATCCGGTGTCGGTAATATTGCCGGTTCTTATGTACTTGACGGCGTGATGGAACGTGGATGTAAAGTTCGTATTTCCAGAGAAGGCGAGCAGATCTTCGAAGGAGATTTAGGATCCCTGAAACGTTTCAAGGATGATGTCAAGGAAGTTAAGGCAGGATTTGAGTGTGGTCTTGTATTCGACGGCTTTAATGACATTCAGGAACTTGATCAGGTAGAAGCTTATAAGATGGTAGAAGTACCAAGATAGGATAGAATATGAGAAAAAACAGTATTAAAAATATTCGGATCAATGAGGAAGTGATGCGTGAACTTTCCAATATTATCCGCGGGGAAATCAAAGACCCGCGGATCAATCCGATGACCAGCGTGGTTGCAGTGGAAGTTGCTCCGGATCTGAAAACGGCAAAAGCCTATATCAGTGTGCTGGGGGATGAAAAGTCACAGCAGGATACGATTGCAGGTCTTCGCTCTGCGGAAGGATTTATTCGCAGAAGCCTGGCAAAGTCCGTAAATCTGCGCAACACACCGGAGATCAAATTTGTATTGGATCAGTCGATTGAATATGGAATCCATATGTCAAAAATGATTGATGAAGTGACCAAAGATATAAAGGAGAAACCGGATGAAGAAGCTTGATGAGATTCTTGCAGGGAAAAAATCGGTAGGTCTTGCCGGACATGTACGCCCGGATGGGGATTGTGTGGGCTCCACACTCGGAGTTTACAACTATATCCGGAAATATTATCCGGATGTGGATGTGCGATTGTATCTTGAGCCGATTCCCAATATCTTTAAATTCCTGAATTTTTCATCGGAAATCCGCAGTGACTATGAGGAATCCGTGGTGTTTGATCTGTTTATCGCCATGGACTGCGGAGATGAGAAACGTCTGGGGAATGCTGCACGTTATTTTCAGGAAGCAAAGCATACAGCCTGTATTGACCACCATGTCAGTAACCAGAGTTTTGCAGAGGAAAATTATATTTTCCCGGATGCAAGTTCCACTTGTGAGCTGATCTGTGAACTGTTAGATACGGAGAAGATCACAAAAGAAATCGCGGAATGTCTGTATACCGGAATGGTTACCGATACCGGAGTGTTTCAGTATTCCTGCACGTCTTCCTCCACGATGAATATGGCGGGCATGCTGATGGATAAAGGAATTGATTTCACAAAAATTGTGGATGAAGCTTTTAATCAGAAAACATACAACCAGAATCGTGCCATGGGACAGGCACTGCTTTCCAGCAGACTTCGTCTGGGTGGCAGAGTAGTGACTTCTTTTCTGACGCTCGAAGAGATGCATGCACTCGAAGTTCTTCCGAAACATATGGAAGGAATCGTGGAGCAGATGCGCAATACCAAAGATGTGGAACTTGCAGTATTCCTTTATGAGAATGAGGATCATACGTTTAAAGTAAGTTTTCGTGTAAACGGTGCGTTTGATGCGGCATCGCTTGCGATGCATTTTGGCGGCGGCGGACATGTCAAGGCTGCCGGATGTACCGTGGAAGGACCGGCAGAAGAGGCAATCGAGCGTATTCTTGCCGAGGTTGAGAAGAGATTATAATATGATAAACGGAATTATAAATGTTTATAAAGAGCGGGGCTTTACTTCCTTTGACGTGGTGGCAAAGCTCCGCGGCATTTTACATGAGCGTAAAATCGGACATACCGGAACGCTCGATCCGGAAGCGACCGGAGTACTTCCCGTATGCATCGGAAATGCAACAAAGGTATGTGAACTTCTGACGGATAAGGATAAAGTGTATCGTACGGTGATGCATCTTGGCATTACAACCGATACACAGGATATGACCGGAACGGTGAAAGAAGATCGTTCCAGAGAGGCTGCATTGCTGAAAGAACAGACCGTGGAAGCGGCTATTTTGCAGTTCGTTGGAGATTATGAGCAGATTCCGCCAATGTACTCGGCACTCAAAGTCAACGGAAAGAAGTTATGTGATCTGGCCCGCGCCGGAATTGAGGTAGAGCGGAAAGCCCGCACGGTTAAAATTTTTTCCATAGAAATTGAAAAAATCAATCTTCCTTATGTGACGATGCAGGTGCACTGTTCCAAGGGAACTTATATCCGTACGCTGTGTGCGGATATCGGAGAGGCGCTTGGCGTAGGTGCGTGTATGGAATCCCTGGTCCGGACAAGAGTGAGTGTTTTTCCTCTGGAAGAGGCACACACGTTGGCAGAAATTGAAAAGATAAGGGATGAAGGAACGCTGGAAGAACTGATTCTTCCGGTGGACCGCGTGTTTGAGGGAAAGACGAAACTGACGGTTGTACCGGAAGCGTTTCGTTTTCTTCAGAATGGAAACCGTTTAAACGATGGAAATTTTACGGATGTTCCGGAAAAAATTGCGGATGGTGAGCAGGTACTGGTTTATGATCCGATGGGACATTTTTACGCTGTATATCAGTATGAGAGAGAAACAAAGGACTATAAAGTCCGGAAAATGTTTGGTGCATAAATATGATTTGCTGGAATAAGATAGAAGATTTTCATATAGAAGAACCAACGGCATTGTCGCTGGGAAAATTTGACGGAGTACACCGTGGACACGAAGCACTGATTGAACACCTTCTGGAAAAGAAGAAAGAAGGGTTAAAGGCCGTTGTTTTTACGTTTGATATTCCACCGAAAAAACTTACGGAGAATAATAATTACCGTGTCCTTTCGACCAATAAAGAAAAGCAGGAAATTCTCAAAGAGCGTGGAATTGATTACCTGTTGGAATGTCCGTTTACCAAAGAAGTCATGTGCATGGAGCCGGAGGCTTTTGTTGCATGGATTGTAAAAAGTCTGCATGTAAAGAGCATGGTAGTCGGATCGGATTTCCGGTTTGGCCATAACCGGAAAGGGGATCATATTCTGCTGGAAAAATTGTCCGCGACATATGGCTATACCCTTAGGGTGGTAGACAAGATCCAGTATGAGGGACGGGACATCAGCAGTACGTTTGTGCGGGAACAGATCATAAAAGGCAATATGGAAAAGGCAAATGATCTGCTTGGGTATCCGTTTTTTGTAAAGAGTGAAGTGATTCATGGAAGGCAGCTTGGAAGAACGCTCGGAATCCCGACGATCAATATGGAACTTGTGGCCGAAAAACTTCTTCCGCCGAAAGGTGTATATGCAACTGCGGTAGAGATTGGTGGAAAATATTACACAGGTGTGACAAATGTCGGATGCAAACCGACCGTCAATCATTCCAATAAAGTAAATGTGGAGACGCATATATTGGATTTTTCCGGTGATCTGTACGGATATGAACTAAAGGTCAGCTTTTATTCTTTTATACGTCCGGAACAGAGATTCTCGTCTGTAGAGATGTTAAAAGAACAGATGGAAAGAGACATTGAAACGAGCCGCAGTCGTATGATGTCGATAAACGGCGACATGTAAATATATTACATAAATATTACAAAAATATGTTGACATTGTAATTATTTGTTGTTATACTCGTTTTGTTATGAGATTTCATGAGACATGAGGGAGGAATCTGTGAAATGAATCGTATGACAAAAAAGAGAGTTGGAATGGTACTTGCTTTTTCTCTGACACTGACCGGTGCGGCAGCCTATATCGGGATACAGCAGGGAAATACAGATAAAACAGAGGCGGCCGGATCGCTCACAGCCGGTGTTTCCGCATCTTTGAATGCAAGCGAAGTGGAGGCGCTGGATGTGACGGCAGGAGTAACCAGTCAGCTGTATGATAAAACAGATGTTGCGGTGGCTGCGAATGAAAAGCAGATGGTTGCACAGGGAATCGAAGATACGCAGACAAAAGAAGCGGTTTCGGAAAATACCACGGAGGATACCAGCATCTGTGGGTATAAAAATCTTGGAATCGCGCAGGTGCAGGGAAGCCTGAATGTGCGAAAAAAAGCATCCACAGACAGTAAAGTTGTTGGAAAAATGACGGATAAAGATGCCTGTGAGATTGTCTCGGTCAAGGGAGATTGGGCAAAGATCACCTCCGGCAAGGTGGAAGGTTATGTAAAGACAGAGTATCTTCTGACAGGAGATGCGGCAAAAAATGTAGCAAAGAAAGAAATTACAAAAGTTGTTACAGTAAATACCACAACCCTTCGTGTAAGAGAAAAGGCTTCGGAAGATTCTGCAATACTTTCTCTGGTTGGAGAGGGAGAGGATCTTGTTGTGGAAGATACAAAAGACGGCTGGTATAAAGTGGAAGTGGATGATCAGAAGGGATATATTTCCGGAGATTATGTAGAGGTAACAGAAAAACTTCCGACGGCATCGACGGTAAAAGAACTGGAATACGGAGAGGGATACACGGATTCCCGCGTTTCTTTAGTACAGTTTGCATTACAGTTTGTAGGAAACCGTTATGTCTGGGGTGGAACAAGCCTGACAAACGGAATTGATTGTTCCGGATTTACGATGCAGGTATATGCGAGATACGGAGTCGGCCTCCCGCATCATGCGGCAAGTCAGCCGGCATACGGAAAACGAATCAGTGCATCTGAGGCAAAACCGGGAGATCTCTTTTTCTATGGAAGCGGAAGCAGCATCAGCCATGTGGGAATTTATATCGGAAACGGTCAGATTGTGCATGCCAGCAATGCACGTACCGGAATTAAAATTTCCAATGCCTATTACCGGACACCAATCTGTGTCATATCGTATTTAAATTAAAAAACTGTTTACAACGATACGGATTTATGATACATTAGATTAGTATGGTTTAGCCCATATTCGGTGAATGGACACTCCGACCTTTTGCTGAGTATCGGGTGCAAAAATATTTTAAGGAGGATCATAAAATGATCGCAAAAGAAAAGAAACAGGCAATTATCAATGAGTATGGAAGAACACCAAACGACACTGGTTCACCAGAAGTTCAGGTAGCTGTTCTTACTGCAAGAATTCAGGAGCTTACTGAGCACTTAAAGCAGAATCCAAAGGATCATCATTCCAGAAGAGGTATGCTTAAGATGATCGGTCAGAGACGTGGATTATTATCATACTTAAAGAGCATTGATATTGAAAGATATCGTTCTTTAATTGAGCGTTTAGGACTCAGAAAATAATTGTAAACAAAGAGCGGAGTTTTATATTCCGCTCTTCTTTTTGTTGTATGGCAGAACTTTTTTCCGGGACCACTGAAGAGGACAAAACGCTGTTTTGTATTGTTCAGTAGTTTCGGGGTTTTGACATACCGTATTAAATTTTGAAGGAGAGAATACATGTACAAAAGTTATTCAATGGAACTGGCAGGCAGAACACTGACCGTTGATATCGGAAGAGTATGTGCACAGGCAAATGGTGCCGCATTATTAAAATATGGAGAGACTACCGTATTATCTACGGCTACTGCTTCCGACAAGCCGAGAGATGGCGTTGATTTCTTCCCGCTGAGCGTGGAATTTGAAGAAAAAATGTACTCGGTTGGAAAAATTCCTGGCGGATTTAACAAGCGTGAAGGAAAAGCATCAGAGAACTCTATTCTTACCGCACGTGTCATTGACCGTCCGATGAGACCTCTGTTTCCAAAAGATTACCGCAATGATGTAACCTTAAATAATATGGTTATGTCTGTAGATCCGGAGTGTCGTCCGGAGCTGGTTGCCATGATCGGTGCAGCACTTTCTACTACCATTTCCGATATTCCGTTTGACGGTCCATGTGCCATGACCCAGATGGGAATGAAGAATGGTGAATTTATTGTAAACCCATCCCAGAAAGACTGGGACGAGGGAGATTTAAAGCTTACGGTTGCATCTACAGCAACAAAGGTCATCATGATTGAGGCCGGTGCCAATGAGATTCCGGAAGCAAAGATGATTGAGGCTATTTATAAGTGCCATGATGTCAACCAGACAGTCATTGCATTTATCAATAAGATCCGGGAAGAGGTTGGCAAACCGAAGCATGCGTATACAAGCTGTGCGATTCCGGAAGAAATGTTTGCAGCTATGCGGGAAATCGTCACTCCGGAGCAGATGGAAGAAGCGGTATTTACCGATGAAAAGCAGCAGAGAGAAGAGAATATCCGTGAAATCACAGATAAATTTGCAGAGGCTTTTGCAGAGAACGAGGAGTGGCTTGCTGTTCTTGACGAGGCCGTTTACCAGTATCAGAAGAAGACTGTTCGTAAGATGATCTTAAAGGATCATAAGCGTCCAGACGGACGTGCGATCGATCAGATCCGTCCGCTGGCTGCAGAAGTAGATCTGATCCCTCGTGTACATGGTTCTGCCATGTTTACCCGTGGACAGACACAGATCTGCGATGTTGTTACACTTGCACCGCTTTCGGAAGTACAGAAGATTGACGGACTTGATGAGAACGTGACAACCAAGCGTTATATGCATCAGTACAATTTCCCGTCCTATTCTGTTGGAGAGACAAAGCCAAGCAGAGGTCCGGGACGTCGTGAGATCGGACACGGTGCGCTTGCAGAGCGTGCATTACTTCCGGTTCTTCCTTCTGTGGAGGAGTTCCCGTATGCAATCCGTGCAGTTTCCGAGACATTTGAATCCAATGGATCTACTTCCATGGCATCTACCTGTGCGTCCTGTATGTCACTGATGGCTGCAGGTGTTCCGATTAAAAAGATGGTTGCAGGTATTTCCTGTGGTCTTGTGACCGGAGAGACGGATGATGATTATCTGGTACTGACAGATATCCAGGGACTTGAAGATTTCTTCGGAGATATGGATTTCAAGGTAACCGGTACACATGATGGTATCACTGCAATCCAGATGGATATCAAGATCCATGGCCTGACCCGTCCAATCGTAGAAGAAGCCATTGCCCGTACCCGTGAGGCACGCGTCTACATTATGGATGAAGTTATGAGCAAGGCAATTGCAGAGCCACGAAAAGAAGTAAATCAGTGGGCACCGAAGATTGAACAGATCACCATTGATCCGAATAAAATTGGAGATGTTGTGGGACAGAAGGGTAAGACAATCAATGAGATCATTGCCCGTACAGGTGTCAAGATTGATATTACAGATGATGGTGCGGTTTCTGTCTGTGGAACAGACAAGGAGGCAATCGCAAAGGCCATTGATATGATAAAAATCATCACAACCGATTTTAAGGAAGGACAGATCTTTACCGGTACAGTTGTAAGTATCAAAGAGTTTGGTGCTTTTATCGAGTTTGCACCAGGCAAGGAAGGAATGGTTCACATTTCAAAGATTGCCAAGGAACGCATTGAGCATGTCGAGGATGTACTGACGCTTGGAGATGTTGTGAAAGTTGTCTGTCTTGGAAAGGACAAGATGGGAAGAATCAGTTTTTCCATTAAGGATGTTCCGGCAGATCAGAAATAAAATACCATACAGAATTAAGATCCATGAAAGATGTACTTCAGGGGCCGCACCATGCGGCCCTTTTTTCATACCATGAAAGAAAAAGGCGATGATTCGAAAAGTTCGGAGTTGAAATATGAATCGTGTCAAACAGCTTGTACATGCAGAGAATGTATATCGTATGGGTTACACGGGGAAAAATATCCGGGTGGTGACACTGGACACAGGCGTTTATCTGCATCCGGATCTGCGGCAGAATGTGGTTGGATTTCTGGATTTTGTGGCAATGAAACGAGCCTGTTATGATGACAATGGACACGGAACACATGTTGGCGGAATTTTGTGTGCGAATGGCAGAATGAAGGGAATGGCACCGCAGGCACAGCTGATTGCGCTGAAAGTCCTCGGGAAGGATGGAGGAGGACAGACGGAGCGGGTGATTCGTGGCCTGCAATGGGTGCTTGCACATCATAAAGAACTGGGAATCCGGATTCTGAATTTTTCCGTAGGATTTCTTCCGGGGGCACTCGACCGTGAGCAGAAGCAGATTATGGAACTTTTAGAACAGCTGTGGGATGATGGCGTGACGGTTGTCACAGCGGCCGGAAATAATGGCCCGGGAGCCGGGACAGTCACGGCTCCCGGTATTTCGAGAAAAGTGATTACGGTGGGGGCAAGTGATGACCGGAGTTCTCCGGGGGAAAGGCGTGGTGGCTACAGTGGCAGTGGTCCGACCGGATGCTGTATTATGAAGCCGGAAATTTTAGCACCGGGGACGAATATTGTAAGTCTGGATCATCACGGAGCACTATATTCCAGAAAAAGTGGTACCTCTATGGCAACCCCTGTCGTATGCGGGGCACTGGCACTTGCATTACAGAAAAATCCAAAGCTGCGGCCGGAAGAACTGAAACTGAAATTATATGAATCGGCGCGGAAAGAAACGGGAATGTCCATGGCGTGGGGCGTTCTTGATGTTGATAATTTGCTGGCATTGGTATAAAATACTCTCTAAAAGCCTGTCGGTGACATTTTATGAGAACCAAAGGAGGAGACAGATGAAACGAATATTAAATAAACTCTTTAGTAAACTTGTCCTTGGAGGATTGATTATTATATTGCAGTTCAGCTGGTTTGTCTATCTGTTGTACAGTGCGACCGTATACAGTTCCATGGTAGATGCATTGTTTAAAATTGCATCCATTGTGCTTGCATTGTTTGTCTCCAGCAGGGATATGCGTTCCACATATAAAACTTCCTGGATTTTTCTGATACTGGCACTTCCTCTGTTCGGAATTCCGGCATACTATCTGTTTGGCCGTCCGGGACTGACAAAACGGACCCGTATGAAGATGGACGTGGTCAGCAGCAGGATACGGGCATACAGTTCTCCTTCCGATGATGTGATGTCTGCCTTAAGGGCAGAGGATGATTCTGCCGGACAGCAGGCGCAGTATCTTACCCGTTATGCGGGGTATCCGGTGTACAGGGAGGCGGATACACAGTATTATTGCTGCGGAGAAGAGATGTATCCGCAGTTTCTGGAAGATTTAAAAACAGCAAAATCTTATATCTTTCTGGAGTATTTTATTGCAGAGCCTGGAAAGATGCTGGATGCAATTGTTGAAATTCTGGCACAGAAAGTAAAAGAGGGTGTGGATGTGCGATTTATGTACGATGGAATCGGATGTATCCAGACACTGCCGAATAAATATTATTGTTATCTGCAGGAAAAGGGAATCAAATGTGCCTGTTTCCAGCCATTTCGCCCACTGATGTCAATTATCCAGAATAACCGGGATCACCGGAAGATCACGGTGATTGACGGAAAGGTTGCCTATACCGGGGGAATGAACCTGGCGGATGAGTATATCAATGCCAGAGTGCGTTTTGGGTATTGGAAGGATGCGGCAATCCGTCTGACCGGAGAATGTGTCTGGAGTTTTACAAGCATGTTCTTGGAACTGTGGGATTATATTTTGAAAACAGAAAGTGATTATACATTTTATCGGGCAACTTCCATGGAAAAACACAGGCTGCAGGAAAAAATCCATGCAGATGAAAAAGGATTCGTCCAGCCGTATACCGATTCTCCACTGGATCACGAAGATGTCGGCGAAAATGTATATCTGAATATCATCAGCAGGGCAAAAAAATATCTTTACATCTTTACTCCGTATCTGATCATCGGATCCGAGATGCGTACGGCACTTGTAAATGCGGCAAAATCCGGCGTGGATGTGCGTCTGGTTGTACCGGGAATTCCGGATAAGAAACTGGTGTATTTCCTGACACAGTCGAATTTCCCGTATCTGATCAAAAACGGAGTGAAAATATACACCTATACGCCAGGTTTTATCCATGCAAAATGTTTTGTGTCGGATGATGTACAGGCAACCGTGGGAACGGTAAATCTGGATTACCGCAGTCTGTGTCTGCATTTTGAATGTGGCGTCTGGATGTATCGTACCCGGGCAGTTTTGCAGGTAAAAGAAGATGCGTTAAAAACATTTGCGGAAAGCCACGAAGTGACCCTGGAGGAATTTCAAAGAAAATCGTTTCTTGTGCGTACATTTATGGGAGCATTGAAATTGTTTGCCCCTCTTCTGTAAAACACTAAATATAGTAAATTGTCCTTGCATTTTCTACAACATAAAGATAAAATATAGATTATGACAGAAAGGACGAGAGGGATGGAACTGACCGTTAAACTCCAGGTATTTGAGGGACCGCTGGATCTGCTTTTGTATCTGCTCGAAAAGAATAAAGTGAATATCTATGATATTCCGATTGTGGAGATCACGGAACAGTATATGGAGTATATCCGGGAAATGAAACGGCAGGATCTGGAGGTGCTCAGTGAGTTTCTGGTTATGGCTGCAACACTGGTCGATATCAAATCACGCATGCTTCTCCCGTCGAATCCGGACAGTGAAGAGGAAGAAGAAGATCCGCGTGCGGAACTGGTACAGCAGCTTCTGGAATACAAGATGTACAAATGTATGGCGTATGAACTAAAAGACCGGCAGATGGATGCCGGTCGTGTTATGTATAAGAAGCCGACGATTCCGGAGGAAGTGCGTGCGTATGAACCGCCGGTTGATATCCACGAACTGATATCGGACATTACGCTTTCACGCCTGCATGAAATTTTTGAGAGCATTATGAAAAAACAGCAGGATAAAATTGATCCTCTGCGGTCAAAATTCGGAAAGATTGAAAAAGAAGAGGTATCGCTGGAAGACAAGATGGAGGATTTGAAAAAATATGCGGCCGGACACAGACATTTCAGTTTCCGGGGACTTTTGACGGCACAGTCATCGAAAGTGGAAGTGATCGTTACGTTTCTTGCGATTCTGGAGCTGATGAAAATGGGAACGATACGGATTTCGCAGGAACATATTTTTGATGATATCCAGATTGATTCGAAAGTTGCAGCATAGATTATCATGTATTGCAGGATGGACGGAAAATATGGAAGAAAAAAAATACAAGGCAATTATAGAAGGAATTCTGTTTTCTATGGGAGAATCCGTAGAACTGGAAAAAATTGCAGGAACTCTTGGACTTGATCAGAAGAAAACAAAGGAACTGATCGATGAAATGAGAAACGAGTGGGAAGAACAGAAACGCGGCGTTACCATCACGGAGCTGGATGGAGCCTACCAGATGTGCACCAGACCCGAAATTTACGAATATCTGATTAAAATTGCAAAGCAGCCCAAACGCCGGGTTTTAACCGATGTTCTTTTGGAGACGCTTTCCATTATTGCATATAAGCAGCCGGTGACAAAGATGGAAATAGAAAAAATACGTGGCGTGTCATCGGATCATGCGGTAAACAAACTGGTGGAATATCATCTGGTGTGTGAACTTGGAAGACTTGATGCACCGGGGCGTCCGTTACTTTTCGGAACAACAGAAGAATTTTTACGCAGTTTCGGCGTACATTCAATCGATGATCTGCCGGTACTTAGTCCGGTACAGGTGGAAGAGTTTAAGCAGGAAGCAGAAGAAGAGATGCATGTGAAACTGGACGTATAAAAGAAGCAGGAATAATCATATACATAGAATAAAAATGTATATGGTTATTTTTTTATGTTTCAAAAAAGAATCTGCACAAAAATAGTAAGTCTGTTGCTGGTAATCGGATGTTTGATGAGCGAACCGGTTTTGGCAGAAAAGCAAAAAGAACCCGAAGCGCAGACACTGTATTCAAAATCCTGCGCCATGGTGGATGGTGACAGTGGGCGCCTTTTGTATGGAAAAGAGGCACAGACAGCACTGCCGAATGCAAGTACCACAAAAATTCTGACCTGTATCGTGGCGATGGAACAATGTAAGCCCGATGAAGTGGTCACATTCAGCGCAAAAGCGGCATCACAGCCGAAGGTACATCTCGGGGCGAAAAAAGGAGAACAGTTCTATATGCAGGATCTGTGGTATGGGCTGATGCTGGAATCCTATAATGACTGTGCATATGCAATCGCAGAACATGTGGCGGGATCTGCGGAAAAATTTGCAGCACTTATGAATGAAAAAGCAAAGAAGATCGGGTGCACCGACAGCCATTTTGTGACACCGAACGGTCTGGATGCAAAGGATGAGCAGGGGGAACACCATACCACAGCATATGATCTGTGCAGGATTATGAGTTATTGCGCATGGAAGTCTCCGGTAAGCAAGCAGTTTCTGGAAGTGACGCAGACCCGGTCACATACATTTCAGAGCCTGGAGGGAACCGGATATGCTGTTTCCAATAAAAATGCCCTGCTGGATATGATGGATCATGTGATTACCGGAAAAACCGGATATACGTCCAAAGCCGGATATTGCTATGTGGCTGCACTTGAAGAAGGGGGGAGACATTATGCAATCGCACTTCTTGCCTGCGGCTGGCCGAACCACAAAAATTATAAGTGGTCCGATGCAAAGACACTGTTTCAATACGGAATGGATGCCTATCATCTGTATCGGGGATCGGAAGCATCCATGGAGCTGCCGGATATAGAGATTGCGCAGGGCTGTCGGAAAGAAACACTCGAGGAATGGGCTACCCATGCCAAACTGCCGGTTTATGTTGATACGGATATCACAAAACTGACGTTTTTGAAAAAAGACGGGGATACCGCTGAAATAAAGAAAGTATGGTCTGATCCGATAAGCCTTCCGGTCAAAAAAGGGCAGACGCTTGGACGTGTTTCCTACTGTATGAACGGCAGGGAAATTTACTCCGGAAAAATCAAAGCAGAGGTTTCCGTAAAAAAATGGTCTCCTGAAAAGTTTTTTCAAATTATGTGGAAAGAGGCACTGTTGGACAAATAGGAAATTAGTCACAAAGAATTAGTGAAAAAATTAACAAATTATGTTGAAAAGAAGTGGGAAATGAGATACAATACAAACTAGCGGAAATTTTTATTTTTTATAGATGGAGGGCATAAAATGAGTAGTAACAATGAAAACTTGGCAATTCAGCGTATTGCTAAGTTGGTCGATGAGAACAGTTTTATGGAAATCGGTTCTCTCGTAACAGCACGTAGCACAGATTTTAATCTTACCGCTGCAAAGACCCCTTCAGATGGCGTTGTAATCGGTCATGGACTGATCGACGGCAATCTGGTATTTATTTACAGCCAGGATGCATCCGTATTAAACGGTACCATCGGAGAGATGCACGCAAAGAAGATTGCGTCTGTGTATGACATGGCAATGAAGATGGGAGCTCCTGTCATCGGTCTGATTGACTGTGGCGGTATTCGTCTTCAGGAGTCGGTTGATGCATTGGATGGGTTTGGAACTATTTATGCGAAGGAAGTAGCAGCTTCCGGTCTTGTACCTCAGATTTGTGGTGTATTTGGCAATTGTGGCGGCGGCCTTTCCGTTGTCCCGGCACTTTGCGATTTCGCGTTCATTGAAGAGAAGAAAGGACGCATGTTTGTAAATGCTCCGGATGCAATCGAAGGCAATAACACAGAAAAATGTGATACAGCCAGCGCAGCATTCCAGAGTGAAAATAATGGATGTGTAGATTTCGTTGGTTCAGAAGATGAGATCATGGAACAGATCCGTCAGCTGGTATGTATGCTTCCAAGCAACAATGAGGGAGACGTCTATACAGATGACTGTGAAGATGATTTGAATCGTGCCTGCGAGAGTATGGAGAATATGAAGGGAGATCCGAGATATCTGTTATCCCAGATCTCAGATTACAACACATTCTTCGAGACAAAGGCAGATTATGCCAGGAATATGGTAACCGGACTGATCAAGTTAAACGGAATGACAGTCGGTGCTGTGGCAAACTGCAGCGAAGTATATGATGCAGAAGGCAAGAAAGCAGAGAGCTTTGACAAGTCCCTGACCGCGCAGGGATGCAACAAGGCAGCTGAATTTGTTCAGTTCTGTGATGCATTCTCAATCCCGGTACTTACCATTACAAATGTGAATGGATTGAAAAACTGCATGTGCTCTGAGAAGAAACTTGCAAAGGCACTTGCGAGAATGACTTACGCATTTTCCAATGCAACCTGTGCAAAGGTAAACCTGATCACAGGAGAGGCTTACGGAAGTGCTTATGTATTTATGAATTCCAAGTCTGTCGGAGCAGATCTTGTATACGCATGGAGCGGAGCAAAGATCGGTGCGATGGATTCTACTCTGGCTGCAAAGATTATGTATCCGGAAGCTGGTGCAGATGAGATCAAGCAGAAAGCTGCTGATTATGAAAAACTTCAGGATTCTGCCGCATCTGCTGCTGCAAGAGGATATGTGGATCGTCTGATTGATCCGGCAGATACCAGAAAATACCTTGTAGCTGCTTTTGAAATGCTTTATACAAAGTATGTAAGCGAGCCAGAAAAGAAACACGGTACCAAGTAGAAAGGTGAAGTTTTATGAAAAAGAGAATTGCTTTTGCACTTTGCATGATCCTGATGGTTCTGATGCTTGGTGCATGTGGAACAGACCCGACTACCGTGGATTACAATGGAAAGTCCTATTCAGATCTTCAGTCTGAAATGGATACCAATGCGGGCATGGTACAGAGTCTGGCTCAGTTGTTCAAAGAAAACAAACTGACAGCAGATACTCTTCCGGACGATGTAAAGGATCAGCTTACTTCAAGCTACGGTGTCACAGAGGCACAGATTGAGGCAGCTGCAAAGTGGCAGGATACTTTGGATGAGTTTGGTAAAATGAAAAAGATCGAAGACGATACTTTTAAGGTTACCAAATCCGGTAAGACACTTACCACAGATATGACCATCAAGTTCGCGAAGAAAGATGTGAATTTCGAAGTAGTATATGATTACTATTCCATGGATGTTACCGGCATTTCGGTAGATCCGATTTATACACTCGGTGAGAAAATGGAAAAGGCAGGACTGAATACTGTAATTTCTATGGCAGTTGTATTTGCTGTATTGATTCTGATCAGTCTTCTTATTTCCTGCTTTAAGATCTTCCCTTATCTGGAGAAAAAGAAAGCTGCCAAAGCAGCCGGACAGGCTCCACAGCAGGAAGAGACACCAGCCGCAGCACCGGCACCTGCCCCTGTTGCAGCACAGACAGATGATACTGAACTTATCGCAGTTATTGCAGCTGCAATCGCTGCAAGTACCGGAACTTCTACCAGTGATTTCGTAGTTCGTTCCATCAATCGTAGATAGGATAGAAAGAAAATTTAGGAGGAACATATTCATGAAGAATTATACAATTACCGTAAATGGTAACGTTTATGATGTTACAGTAGAAGAGACCGGAAGCACATCCGGCGCAGCAGCACCGAGACGTACAGCTGCAAAGCCAGCTGCAGCACCAGCAGCACCAGCTGCTTCAGCAGGAGCCGGAAGCATTAAGATTGAAGCAGGAGCTGCCGGAAAGGTATTCAAGATTGAGAAGAAAGTCGGCGATGCTGTAAAGAAGGGAGATGCCGTCCTGGTTCTTGAGATCATGAAGATGGAGACACCAGTCGTTGCTCCGGAAGACGGAACTGTTGCAAGTATCGATGTAGCAGTTGGTGATGCCGTAGAATCTGGTGCATTACTCGCTACATTAAACTAATCCAAGGAGGAAAACACTGTGAGTTATGTAGGTGAAACATTATCGAACCTCCTGCATCAGACAGCCTTTTTCAATCTGACCTGGGGAAATTATGTTATGATTTTAGTGGCATTTATTTTCCTGTATCTTGCGATTAAGAAAGGTTTTGAGCCATTACTGTTAGTTCCGATTGCATTTGGTATGCTTCTGGTAAATATTTACCCGGATATCATCGCAAGCCCGGAACAGACCAGCAACGGCGTGGGCGGTTTACTTTATTACTTTTACACATTGGATGAGTGGTCTATTTTACCATCTCTGATCTTTATGGGTGTAGGTGCAATGACAGACTTTGGTCCGCTGATTGCAAACCCGGTCAGTTTCCTTATGGGAGCTGCCGCACAGTTTGGTATCTTCAGCGCATACTTCCTTGCAATTATACTTGGATTTAATGACAAGGCTGCCGCTGCCGTATCTATCATCGGTGGAGCGGATGGACCTACTTCCATTTTCCTGGCTGGTAAGTTGGGACAGACCGGTCTGATGGGACCGATCGCCGTGGCTGCATATTCCTATATGGCACTTGTGCCGATCATTCAGCCACCTATCATGAAGTTATTTACAACAAAGAAGGAACGTGCGATCAAGATGCAGAACCTTCGTCCGGTCAGCAAGCTGGAGAAGATCCTCTTTCCAATCGTTGTTACCGTTGTTGTCTGCGTACTGCTTCCTACCACAGCACCACTTGTTGGTATGCTGATGCTTGGAAACCTCTTCCGTGAGTCTGGCGTTGTTCGTCAGCTGCAGGAGACTGCAAGTAACGCACTTATGTACATTGTCGTTATCTTACTGGGTACCTCTGTTGGTGCAACTACCAGTGCAGAAGCTTTCTTAAATGCAAGCACCTTAAAGATCGTTGTATTAGGTCTTGTTGCATTTATGGTTGGTACTGCTGCCGGAGTTTTATTTGGTAAGTTATTATGCTGGATTACCAAGGGCAAGATTAACCCTCTGATTGGTTCTGCCGGTGTATCTGCCGTGCCTATGGCAGCCCGTGTATCCCAGAAGGTTGGTGCAGAGGAGGACCCTACAAACTTCCTGCTCATGCATGCAATGGGACCAAACGTTGCCGGTGTTATCGGTACTGCGGTAGCTGCGGGATGTTTCATGGCTATATTTGGAATTTAATAAGGAGGAAAAGTCATGTCAGAAGTGGTAAAAAAACCATTAAAAATAACAGAAACTGTTTTGCGTGATGCCCATCAGTCACTGATCGCTACACGTATGACAACAGAGCAGATGCTTCCGATTATCCCAAAGATGGATAAGGTTGGATTCAATGCTGTAGAGTGCTGGGGTGGTGCGACATTCGATGCCTGCCTGAGATTCTTAAAAGAGGACCCATGGGATCGTCTTCGTAAATTAAGAGACGGATTTAAAAATACAAAACTGCAGATGCTGTTCCGTGGACAGAATATCTTAGGATATCGTCCGTATGCAGATGATGTGGTAGAGTATTTTGTACAGAAGTCAATTGCAAACGGAATTGACATCATCCGTATTTTTGACTGCTTAAATGATATCCGTAACCTGCAGACAGCAGTTACTGCATGTAACAAGGAAAAAGGTCATGCACAGGTAGCTCTTTCCTACACCCTTGGAGATGCTTATACTCTGGATTACTGGATGGAGATGGCAAAGCGTGTAGAGGATATGGGAGCTGATTCTCTCTGTATCAAGGATATGGCAGGTCTTTTAGTTCCTGCTAAGGCTACAGAGCTTGTACAGGCACTGAAGGATTCTACCTCTCTTCCGGTAGAACTTCATACACATTATACTTCCGGTGTAGCTTCCATGACATATATGAAGGCAGTAGAGGCCGGTGTAGATATCATTGATACTGCAATGTCTCCATTTGCTCTTGGAACCAGCCAGCCTGCAACAGAGGTTATGGTAGAGGCTTTCAAGAACACACCATACGATACCGGTCTTGATCTGAATCTGTTAAGTGAGATCGCAGATTACTTCCGTCCGTTACGTGAAGAGGCACTTGCAAGCGGTCTGATGAACCCGAAGGTACTTGGTGTAAACATCAACACTCTTCGTTATCAGGTACCGGGTGGTATGCTTTCCAACCTGATTTCCCAGCTCAAGGAGCAGGGAAAAGAGGACAAGTACGAGGAAGTGCTTGCAGAGGTTCCGCGTGTACGTAAAGACCTTGGTGAGCCACCGCTTGTTACTCCGTCTTCCCAGATCGTTGGTACACAGGCTGTATTTAACGTATTGATGGGAGAGCGTTATAAAGTCGCAACAAAGGAGACAAAGGATATTCTTCTTGGTAAGTACGGCCAGACCGTTAAACCATTCAATCCGGAAGTTGTTGACAAGGTTCTCGGAGAGGATAAAAAGAATGCAATCACCTGTCGTCCGGCAGATCTTCTTGAGCCGGAGCTTGATAAGATTGAAGCTGAGATGAAACAGTACAAGCAGCAGGATGAGGATGTATTATCCTATGCATTGTTCCCACAGGTTGCTACTGATTTCTTCAAATACCGTGAGGCACAGCAGACTGGCGTAGACGCAAAGACTGCTGATACAAAGAACGGAGCATATCCGGTATAGTCATATCCGGTTTCTACGAAAAAGACGCATCAGATCTGGTGCGTCTTTTTTTGATGGGAAAAATTCTTTTTGCATGAAATCTTGCATTTTCCGGTTAAAGTGATACAATCAAAAGTGCTGTTTGTGGCACAGCTTTTATGGGATAAAGAGGAGAATATGATGTCAAATACCAATGATCTGTTAAACCGGATTAATAATTGTTACAGTTCGATGAGCAAGGGACAGAAACTGCTTGCAACTTACATTACAGATAATTATGATAAAGCGGTATTTTTAACAGCAGCCAAAATGGGGGAAACGGTTGGTGTCAGTGAGTCGACTGTTGTACGTTTCGCAACATATCTTGGATATAAAGGATATCCGGAATTTCAGCGTGCCTTAGAAGAACTGGTGCGCAATAAATTAAACTCCGTACAGCGCATGGAGGTAACCTACGGAAGAATCAGCCAGTCGAAGATTTTAGAGACAGTTTTATCGGCAGACGCGGACAAGATCAAAACGACACTGGAAAAAATTGATCACAGTGCGTTTGAGGTGGCCGTCTCGACAATCCTTGAGGCAAAAAATATTTATATTGTCGGGATCAGAAGCTGTGCGCCGCTTGCAAGTTTTTTAGGATTTTATCTGAATCTGATGTTTGATAATGTGCGTCTGCTTACGACAAACAGTTCGAGTGAACTGTTTGAACAGATGGTAAGAATCGAGGAAAATGACGTTATTATCGGAATCAGTTTCCCACGATATTCCATGCGGACATTAAAGGCATTGGAATTTGCAAATAACCGGAGTGCAAAAGTAATTACAATTACTGACAGCATACATTCACCGATGAATCTGTATTCTTCCTGCAATCTCATTGCGGACAGTGATATGGCATCCATTGTGGATTCCCTTGTCGCACCGCTTTCCGTTATCAATGCGCTGGTAGTGGCTCTGTGCATGAAGAAACAGAAAGAAGTGGCGGGAACACTGACGATGTTAGAAGACATCTGGGATGAGTATCAGGTATATGAAAACGATGAGATCAATTATATTGATGATTCGATTAAGGTACATTATGCAAAATTAGGGGATATCGATAATGAGTAAAGTAATCGTGATCGGTGGAGGACCGGCGGGAATGATGGCTGCGTATGCGGCAGCGGAGAGCGGACATGCAGTGACGCTTTTAGAACAGAATGAAAAACTCGGAAAAAAGCTGTTTATTACGGGAAAAGGGCGCTGCAATCTGACGAATGCCAGTGATATGGAACAGCTGTTTGCCAATGTAGTCAGCAACCGTAAATTTTTATACAGTGCTTTTTACTCCTATGACAATGAGCAGGTGATTTCTTTTTTTGAGAGTCATGGAATGCCTACAAAAACAGAGCGTGGGAACCGGGTATTTCCCGTGTCGGATCATTCTTCCGATGTGATTGCGGCGTTATCCACCGCATTGCGGGGGCAGCATGTGGAAGTTTTCCTGCATACAAAAGTAAAGCGTCTGCTGCTTGAAAAGAGGGATGAAGAAAAGCGTGTTACCGGTGTTGAGCTGGCTGATCATACAAAAATGCATGCGGACGCAGTGATTGTTGCAACCGGAGGAATTTCCTATCCTTCAACAGGGGCAACGGGGGACGGTTACCGCATGGCAGAAGAGAGCGGACATAAGATGGTATCGCCGACTCCGGCACTGGTTCCGATGGAAATGAAAGAACCGTGGGTCAGGGATCTGCAGGGCCTTTCGCTGCGCAATGTCCGTATGTCGGTTACCCGGGGAAAGAAAAAACTGTATGAGGATTTTGGAGAGATGCTTTTTACGCATTTCGGCGTCAGCGGTCCGCTGGTATTGTCGGCAAGCGGATGTATCCCGGCAAAAGCATTTGACCAGGAGCTTTCCATGACGATTGATCTGAAACCGGCACTGGATGTGGAACAGCTTGATCACCGGATCTTAAGGGAATTTGATGAAATGAAAAATAAGCAGTTTAAAAATTCTCTGGGGCATTTGCTCCCGGCAAAAATGATACCCGTTATGATTGCGTTATCAGGCATTGATCCGGATACAAAGGTGAATGAAATATCCAGGGAACAGAGACAGAATCTGTTACATCTGTTTAAAAATATGCCGCTTACAATTACAGGGCTTCGCGATTTTAAAGAGGCAATTATAACAAAGGGCGGTGTTTCCGTGAAAGATATCAATCCTTCCACGATGGAGTCAAAACTTGTGCAGGGGCTGTATTTCTGCGGCGAGGTGCTGGATCTGGATGCACTTACCGGTGGCTATAATCTTCAGATTGCCTGGTCCACCGGACACCTGGCGGGAATATCCGTTTTGTAATTTCAAAGATAAATAATTTATTTCAAAGGAGAATAGAAAATGGCATTTAATATTGCAATTGATGGACCGGCAGGAGCCGGAAAAAGTACAATCGCCAAAAAACTTGCGGCGGATCTGGGGTATGTGTATGTGGATACCGGTGCAATGTACCGCGCGATGGCATATTATTTTTTACAGAATCATATCGATGCTTCCGATGAGCAGGCGATTGCGGCTGCCTGCCCGAAGGTAGACGTGACCATTCAGTATACGGGCGGAGAACAGCAGGTGATCTTAAACAAAGAGAACGTAAACGGCGTTATCCGGAAAGAGGAAGTCGGCAACATGGCCAGCGCGACCAGTGTTTATCCAGTGGTTCGTACAAAACTGGTAGAATTGCAGAGACAGCTTGCCGCAAAGGAAAATGTGATTATGGATGGAAGAGATATCGGTACGGTTGTCCTTCCGGATGCCAATGTGAAAATTTATCTCACTGCAAGCTCGAAAGTGCGGGCAAAGCGCCGCTTTGATGAGCTGACAGCAAAAGGTGTATCCTGTGATATGGATGCGATAGAAAAAGATATTATTGAGCGCGATTACCGGGATATGCACCGGGAAACTTCCCCGTTAAAACAGGCGGAGGATGCTGTCCTTTTAGACTCATCGGATCTGGATATTGACGGCGTTGTTGAAGAAATGAAAAAAATAATCAAGAAGGCGGAATAGACAAAAATGAAGCTGACGATTGCAAAAAGTGCCGGGTATTGCTTCGGCGTGAAACGGGCAGTAAATATGGTATATCAGGAAGCAGAAGAGGCAAAAGTTCCGGTATACACGTATGGGCCGATCATTCACAATGAAGAAGTAGTCAGAGACCTTAAACAGCGTGGAGTTCATGTGGTCAGGGAGCTCAAAGAACTTGAGAATCTTCCAAAAGGAAAGATTATCATCCGTTCACACGGTATCAGCCGCAGAGAACATGAAGCAATGAAGGCATGCGGATTTGAAGTGCTGGATGCAACCTGTCCGTTTGTCCTGAAAATTCACCGGCTTGTGGAGAAGTACAGCAAAGAAGGGTACCGGATTGTGATTGCCGGAAACGAACATCACCCGGAAGTGGAAGGAATTCTCGGATGGGTGGAAGGACAGCCTGCCTATACGGTCACAAGTCAGGAAGATATTGAAAAATTACCGTTAAAAGAGGGAGAAAAAGTCTGTCTGGTGGCACAGACGACATTTAACTACAATAAATTTCAAGAATTAGTTGAAATTATAAAGAAAAAAGGTTATGATATAAGTGTTTTAGATACAATCTGCAATGCAACGGAGGAAAGACAGACGGAAGCACGCAAAATTGCTGCGGAGTCGGATCTCATGATTGTCATTGGTGACAAGCATAGCTCCAATACGCAAAAATTGTATGAAATATCTAAAAAGGAATGTGCAAATACTTACTATATACAAACGAGTAAAGATATGGATTATCATCAGATACAATCCATCAATAACGTAGGTATTACCGCAGGGGCTTCAACCCCAAACAATATCATCGAGGAGGTTTCAAAGAATGTCAGAAATGAGCTTTGAACAAATGTTGGAAGAATCTTTAAAAACAATAAGAAATGGAGAAGTGGTAGAGGGTACCGTTATTGATGTTAAGCCAGATGAAATCATCCTGAATATCGGCTACAAATCAGATGGAATCATTACACGTAATGAATATACAAACGAGCCAAATGTAGACCTTACTACAGTCGTAAAAGCCGGCGATACCTTAGAAGCCAAAGTTGTAAAAGTAAACGATGGTGAGGGACAGGTTCTCCTTTCTTACAAGCGTCTCGCAGCAGAGAAGGGAAACAAGAGATTAGAGGAAGCATTCGAAAATCAGGAAATTTTAAAGGCAAAAGTCAGCCAGGTACTTACCGGTGGTGTATGTGTCAATGTAGATGAGACAAGAGTATTTATCCCGGCAAGCCTTGTATCTGACACATATGAGAAAGACTTAAGCAAGTTCAAGGATCAGGAAATCGAGTTTGTTATCACAGAGTTTGATCCTAGAAAGAGAAGAATCATTGGTAACCGCAAGACTTTATTACTTGCAAAGAAGGCAGAGCTTCAGAAAGAACTGTTTGCAAAGATCAAAGTCGGCGATGTAATCGAAGGAACTGTAAAGAATGTTACAGATTTCGGTGCATTCATCGACCTGGGCGGAGTAGACGGATTACTTCATATCTCAGAGATGTCATGGGGCAGAGTTGAGAATCCTAAGAAAGTATTTACTGTTGGACAGAAAGTTCGCGTATTTATCAAGAATATTACAGATACCAAGATTGCACTCAGCATGAAATTTGAGGATGAGAATCCTTGGAATGGTGCTGCAGAGAAGTATGCCGTTGGCAACGTGGTAAAAGGAAAAGTTGCACGTATGACAGATTTCGGTGCATTCGTAGAGCTTGCTCCTGGTGTTGATGCATTACTTCACGTATCACAGATCTCCCAGGAACACGTAGAGAAGCCTTCTGATGTATTAAAGATTGGTCAGGAAGTTGAAGCAAAGATCGTAGACTTCAACGAAGAAGAAAAGAAGATCAGCTTAAGCATTAAGGCTCTTGCAGCTCCGGCTGAAGATGCTGAGACAGAGGAATAATTCACTGTAAATTTTCATAGGTAAGAAGTTGCCTTCGGGCAGCTTCTTATTGTTTATAGGGGGTAAAAGTCTATGTTTGACAATTATGAAAAATTCAAAAAAGACGTCTATGCTCTGACAAAAATCGATCTGAATTATTACAAAGAAAAACAGATGCGCAGACGAATTGATACGATTGCGACAAAGCATGGCTGCAGCAATTATGATGAGTATATTCGTGTGCTGAAGACAGACAAGGACAAATTTGAGGCATTTGTCAATTTTCTTACAATCAATGTCTCTGAGTTTTACCGTAATCCGGATCAGTGGAAGCTGATGGATGAGAATGTTATTCCGAAACTTATCAAACAGCATGGAAAAAATCTGCATGTGTGGAGTGCAGCCTGTTCGACAGGAGATGAACCGTATTCTCTTGTCATGGCATTATCCAAACATATTCCGCTTTCCAACATTCATATTACGGCAACCGATCTGGACAAGCAGGTTCTTCAGAAAGCGCAGGTTGGTCTGTACAATGAAAAGAGCATTGCAAATGTGCCGCCGGAATTTAAATGCAAGTATTTTAAACAGATCGGAAAATCATTTCAGATTTCGGATGAAATCAAGCGTTGCGTGACGTTTAAAGAACACAATCTGTTAAAAGATCCGTATCCAAGGGATTTTGATATGATTCTCTGCAGAAATGTGGTTATCTATTTTACAGATGATGCGAAAGATATGATTTATCAAAAATTCCATCAGTCACTGAAGAGTCATGGGGTTTTATTTATCGGAAGTACAGAACAGATTACCAATTATAAAGAACTTGGATTTGACAGACTCAGCAGTTTTTATTTTGAAAAGAATGTTTAAACCAATAAAAATGCATGTTTTTATGCCTGAAACATAAGAACATGCATTTTTGCAGTCTTAAATTATTATTTTTTTCCCATCATATTTTTTAAGATGTGATCAATATAGCGGCGCAACATGATATCAGAGGTACAAAAATCATCCGTCATCTCAAAATAACTGATTTTATCCTTATACTCTTTGCGGAACTCCGGTTGCATAACACTGTTGTATTGCGGAAGAAATTTGCCGGATTTGCGCGTATAACAGTTACTTGCTTTGGCATTTTCCCGGTATTCTTTGTCTACAAATGAGGCAACACTTTTGTGTATTGCCATATCTTCTTTTTTCAGATAATAGTAATCCCTGTAATTGGAATAAAAATAATGCAGTTCACCTTCGTAGACCGGAATACGAAGAGAAGTGCGGTTTTTTCCGATCATCAGATAAAAACAATCCTGTTTACAGGAAAGTTGGCGCGGAACGGGATAGTCGTTTTGCATGGTGATGATCCATTCCTCCCCTTCGGTTCCGTCATATGCGTGGTAATGGTCGATCCGGTGGGAGAGGATGGTGTACTGACCGTTTAATACTTCCAGATAAGATAAAACAGAGAGCAGATCAATCATGTGCAGAACATCTTCGTAATTATGAATACGAAGAAGATGCATCGTTTCTTCTGTCGGATGTTTCACATGCGTGAAATATACATGGATCAGATCTCCTCCCGTCTTTTCGTCTTCTCTTTTAAGACCCAGAAAGGATTCTATGGTTTTTTGCTTATAGTTTTCCAGTTTCAGTAAAAATTTAATCGAAGAAACCGATTTAAATATATCCAGATATTCAAAATCCCCGAAATGTTCCGGAAACTTATAATGGTCTGCTTTTGCCTTCAGGTAAGGAATGTCGAATCCCACACCGTTAAACGTAATGATGGTGGTATATGGTGACAGCATCTGAAAAAATGCGGCGAGGATTTCAGCTTCTTCTTCCGGTTTTTCAGCAAAAAACTGGTCAATACAGATCCGGTTGCTTTTGCGTCTGGCACATCCAATCATATAGAGTGTGGAATTTGCAGGTGAAAACCCGGTAGTTTCTATGTCAAAAAATATAGAGTGTTCATCAAAAAGCTGGTCGGTGAGAGCGTCCTGACAGAGATCGGGGATTTCTTCATGAAACGTTTTCATAAATTCTCCTTTATATAACGTTTGGATTTTGTCTGTGTGTCTGGATTATACCATAAATCTCATTTTTCGTCATGTTTCTTTGTATTAAAAAGAATACAAAATATTCAGAAAAAATTAAAAATTTTACTACATACATGGTTAAAAAGTGCTATAATTTAATTTGAATTATGTTATAAACTATATGGTTTAGACAAAAAAATAAGGAAAGAGGGCACAAGGATGGGTTTGAAAACATTTATAGGCGGCGTACATCCCTATGAAGGCAAAGAACTTGCCAAGGATGCGCCAATCAAAGAAGTTCTACCCAAAGGAGAACTGGTTTTTCCATTGTCACAGCATATTGGTGCACCAGCCACTCCAATTGTCGCTGTAGGGGATAGCGTAAAGAAAGGGCAGAAGATTGCAGAAGCCGGCGGCTTTGTATCTTCTCCGATTTATTCTTCGGTATCCGGTACAGTGAAGAAAATTGAACCACGGCGTGTGGCAGTCGGTGATATGGTGAATTCCATTGTAATCGAGAGTGACGATCAGTTTACGGAGTGTGAATATTCACCGGTGGATGATGTGACATCCTTATCCAGGGAGAAAATCATTGATCGAATTAAGGAGGCCGGTGTGGTTGGTATGGGAGGCGCAGGTTTCCCGACACATGTAAAACTGTCTCCGAAAGAGCCGGAAAAAATCGAGTATATTATTGCAAACTGCGCAGAATGCGAGCCATATCTGACTGCAGATTACCGCAGAATGATCGAAAATCCGGAAGATCTGGTTGCAGGTATGAAGATCATACTGCAGCTGTTTGACCATGCAAAAGGTGTGTTTGGCGTCGAAAATAACAAACCGGATGCAATTGCAAAACTGAAGGAACTGATTAAGGATGAGCCCCGGATGGAGGTCTGTGAATTGCTGACAAAGTATCCGCAGGGAGGAGAGCGTCAGCTGATCTACGCAGTGACCGGACGCGAAATCAATTCCAAAATGCTTCCTGCAGATGCAGGCTGTATCGTGGACAACGTAGAAACCATGATTGCAATCAAGCATGCAGTAAAAGATGGCGTTCCTGTGATGAAGCGGATTGCGACAATCACCGGAGATGCAATTACTACCCCGTCAAACTTTTTGTACAGTATGGGTACACCATACGAGCAGCTGGTGGAAGCTGCCGGAGGATTTAAAGTACAGCCGGAGAAACTGGTATCCGGCGGTCCTATGATGGGATTTGCCATTTTTGGACTGGATGTTCCTACCACAAAGACGACTTCTTCTCTGTTATGTCTTGGAAAAGATGAGGTGGCAGAGTTTGAACCGCTCGCATGCATCAGCTGTGGCCGGTGTGTGGAAGCGTGTCCGGAAAAACTGATTCCAAGCAGGCTTGCAAAGTTCAGTGAGCACGGACAAAAGGATGAGTTTGAACGCTGGCATGGATTAGAGTGCATCGAGTGCGGAAGCTGCAGTTATGTATGTCCTTCCCGCAGACAGGTGGCACAGTCCGTCAAGACAATGAAGAAACTCGTATTAGCAGATAAGAGAAAGAAAAAATAAGAGAAAGAGGTGGATTGTTGTGAGTGAGAAATATCAGGTTTCGTCTTCACCACATGTGCGTGCCAAGGACTCCACAAGCAGAGTTATGCTGTATGTGATCATCGCGTTGCTGCCGGCAACCCTGTTTGGTATCTGGAATTTTGGAATGCATGCATTACTTTTGATTTTAGTTACCATCGCAAGCTGTCTGGCTTCCGAATGGATTTTTGATAAGATCGTACATAAAAAAAACAGCCTGCCGGATCTGAGTGCGGTTGTCACCGGACTTCTTCTGGCACTGAACCTGCCGGCAGGACTTCCATGGTGGGAGGCTGTGATTGGCAGTGTATTTGCCATTGTCATTGTAAAGATGATGTTTGGCGGACTGGGACAAAACTTCATGAACCCGGCACTGGGTGGAAGATGTTTTCTGCTGATTGCTTTTGCCGCAGACATGACAAATTTCAAGAGTTCTAAGTTTGAGGCATATTCCGGGGCAACACCGCTTGCCATGATCAGAAATGAAGGACTTTCTTCCGTCAATGTCATGGATATGCTGACAGGAAAGATTCCGGGAACCATCGGTGAGACATCCGTGATCGCAATCCTGATTGGTGCGATGATCCTGATTCTTCTGGGCGTTATCACATTACGGATTCCGGCTGCTTACCTGATTACATTTGCGGTATTTATGCTGATCTTTGGCAAGGAACCGATGAATGCCAATTATCTGGTTGCAGAACTGTGCGGTGGTGGTCTGATGCTTGGTGCATTCTTTATGGCAACCGATTATGTGACTTCACCGATTACACCGGCCGGTCAGATTATTTACGGTATCTGCTGTGGTCTGTTAACCGGTATTTTCCGCTGTTTCGGAGCAAATGCAGAGGGTGTTTCTTTTGCAATCATCCTGAGCAATATTTTAGTACCGATTATTGAGAAGTTTACAATTCCGAGAGCTTTTGGATTGGCAAAGGAGGCAAAGAAGAATGAATAAACAGATTATACATGACGCTTTGGTTTTGACAGCCTTTACCCTTGTGATCGGCGTGATTTTAGGAGCTGTATATGGAATTACAAAGACTCCGATTGACAAAGCCAACGAGCAGACCAAAAAAGAAGCGTATCAGGCAGTGTTTGCAGATGCCTCTGGGTTCAACCAGCAGGAGTATGATGCGGATGCCGCAGACAAAATGGTTGCAGATGCAGGATATGACGATACGATTGACGATGTCGAGCAGGCCGTAGATAAGGATGGCAATGCACTGGGATATGTCATTACCGTTACCGCAAAAGACGGAAGTCAGGGAAGTATTACATTTTCCGTTGGTATCAAAAATGATGGAACCGTCAACGGATATTCGATTACCGATATTTCCGAGACACCGGGACTTGGTATGAAAGCAGAAGAGGAAGATTTCTACAGCCAGTTTGAAAACAAAACGGTAGACAAGTTTACGGTTGTAAAACAAAAACCGGCATCGGATGATCAGATTGAGGCAATTACCGGATCTACCATTACTTCAAAGGCAATGGCAAATGGCTGTAATGCTGCCATCTATTACTTCCAGAATGCGTTAGGAGGTGCTCAGTAATGAACAAGTATGTAGAACGTTTGTACAATGGTGTGATCAAAGAGAATCCTACCTTTGTCCTGATGCTTGGTATGTGTCCGACACTTGCGGTTACATCTTCAGCGATCAACGGACTTGGTATGGGACTCTCTACCCTTGTGGTACTGGTATTTTCCAACCTTTTGATTTCACTGTTCCGTAAGGTGATTCCAAACGGCGTGCGTATGCCGGCCTATATCGTGATTGTGGCATCACTTGTTACGGTCGTACAGTTTCTGATGCAGGCATATCTTCCAAGCCTTTCTAAGGCACTTGGTGTGTATATTCCGCTGATCGTTGTAAACTGTATCATTCTTGGCCGTGCAGAAAGCTATGCATCCAAGAATGGACCAATCGAATCTATTTTTGATGGAATTGGTATGGGACTTGGATTTACCATGGGTCTGACCATCATCGGACTGATCCGTGAGATCCTTGGTGCCGGAACCTTTTTCGGACTTCCGTTCCTTTCCGCAATCAAAGGATTTACTCCGATCACGATTTTCATCATGGCACCGGGAGCATTCCTTGTATTGGCATTCCTTGTAGCCGGAATGAATATTATCCGTAAAAAGATGGAAGCAAAGGGCAAACCGCTTGCAGAGCCGGCAGGATGTTTATCCGGAGACTGTGCACACTGTGGTCAGTCCGCACTTTGTACAGGAAAGAGTGCAGGAGCTTCTGATCAGGAACAGGCATAAGGAGGGAGAGAGACGATGAGTACATTAGCTGAACTGGTTTTGATCGCGGTAGGTTCTGCGATCGTAAACAACGTAGTATTGAGTCAGTTCCTTGGTATCTGTCCGTTCCTTGGTGTATCCAAGAAAACAGAGACAGCTGCTGGTATGGGAGGCGCCGTAATTTTCGTTATTACGATCTCTTCTTTCATTACCGGACTGATCTATAAATTTATTCTGGCCAATCCGTTTCTCGTGAAAAAGGGAATTGATCTGACCTATTTAAAGACCATTGTATTTATTCTGGTTATTGCAGCACTGGTACAGTTTGTAGAAATGTTTTTAAAGAAGAGCATGCCATCACTGTATCAGTCACTGGGTGTTTACCTGCCGCTGATTACTACAAACTGTGCGGTACTTGGTGTAGCCTTAAACTGTGTTACTTATGATTACAATCTCTTAGAGGGTGTTGTTTACGGATTTTCCACAGCATTTGGTTTCTTTATCGCAATCGTATTGATGGCGGGAATCCGTGAAAAAATTGAGTACAATGATATCCCGAAGACATTTAGGGGTACAGCGATTGTTCTGATCACTGCCTGCCTGATGTCCATTGCCTTTATGGGATTCTCAGGAATGATTTAGGAGGGAAAAGACGTATGATAACTGGAATTATTGTCGCAGCTGTTGTTGTCGGCTGCGTAGGAATTATTCTTGGATTTTTCCTCGGAATCGCTGGAGAAAAGTTCAAGGTAGAGACTGATCCGAGAGAGGATGCGATCTTAGAAGTTCTCCCGGGAAATAACTGTGGTGGCTGTGGATATGCCGGATGTTCCGGACTTGCTGCGGCAATCGCAAAGGGAGAGGCACCGGTCAATCAGTGTCCGGTTGGTGGAGAGCCGGTTGCCACAAAGGTTGGCGAGATCATGGGTGTTTCTGCCGGGGCTTCGGTAAAAAAAGTCGCTTTTGTCAAGTGTGCCGGAACCTGTGAGAAAGCAAAACAGGATTACGAGTATACCGGAGTGGAAGATTGTGCGGCAATGGCATTTGTTCCAAATGGCGGACCAAAGTCCTGCAATTATGGATGTCTGGGATTTGGAAATTGTGTGAAAGCATGTCCGTTTGATGCGATCCATGTCGTAGATGGTATTGCAAAAGTCGATCCAAAGGTCTGCAAGGCCTGCGGAAAATGTGTGGCTGCATGTCCGAAGCATCTGATTGAACTTGTACCATATGAGGCAATGCACCTCGTACAGTGCAGTTCCAAAGACAAGGGCAAGGATGTCATGAGTGCATGTTCCGTTGGATGTATCGGCTGTCATCTCTGTGAGAAGAACTGTCCGTCCGATGCGATTCATGTGGTAGACAACATTGCATACATCGATCAGGAAAAATGTACAGGCTGCGGAATCTGTGCAGAAAAGTGTCCGAAAAAGATTATTTTATAACAAGAAATAACCCCATGCAGGGTCAGCCTGCATGGGGTATTTTTATGCAGAGTTTTTCAGAACACGAAAATCAGGAGGCATGAAACTGTATGGAATCATCCCGGTTGATTCCGGAACTGCATGTAATTGTTCCGTCATCGGAGACAAAGATGGCTTCCACGCCATCGGTCTGTTCCACCAGCTGCATTCCCTTTTTTAATCCGAGGGAAAAACAGGTTGTGCTGAGTGCATCCCCGTCCATGGAGATGTCACTGATGATGGTTACCTGATAGAGATGGTTCTCGACCGGATATCCGGTCAAGGTGTCTAAAATATGGTGATACAGTTTGCCGTTGACCCGGTAATAGCGCTCATAAATACCGGAAGAAACAACCGAAGCATCGGATACGTTTAAGGTGCCAAGTGACGTACCGGTTTCGGAAAATGGTTTCTGGATACCAATGGTATAGGAAGAGTGATCTGCCTTTTTCCCAAGAGTCAGGACATTTCCCCCAAGGCTGATCACGCCGGAGGTGATTCCTTTTTTGTTCAGGAAACTTCGCATTTCATCCGCAATAAAACCTTTCGCAATTCCGCCAAGGTCAATTTTGGCTTGCGGATCTTTCAACCGCACCTGATTTCCTTTGATCTCAATATTTTTATAGTTGACATGTGCCAGTGCCGCTTCAATTTTTTCCGGGGAAGGGACAACCGATGCATCGACTTCGTTCTCATCGGATTTTGCGGTTTCTGCAATCTCTGAAAAATTCCACAGATCCGAGAGGGTACCGATGGTAATATCAAATGTTCCATCACTGATTTTTCCATACCGGATACCATCTTTGATCAGGGAGAGGGTATCGCTGCTGACTGTCACAAACTGGCCGTTTGCCTCGTTAATCTTTGAAACTTCACTGTCTGTGATGGTGTTTGAAAGTTTCTTTTCATAGTTTCCTGCCAGGGAAAAGCAATCATCCAATATCTTTTCATCACGGGTTCCATAGAGGGTAACCGTGATCATCGTATCAAAATAAAATCCCGTTTTGGATATTTTCCCGGAATTGGCAGAGCAGCCACAAAAAAGTGATGCAATAAGGCAAAGAAGCGTTGTGGGCAACAGAATGTATCTGATGTATTTTTGTTGTTTCATAAAAATCCTCTCCGTAAAATTTTATACAGATTAATATACTCCATTTTATGGCAGGCGGCAAGCTTTGTTGTTTTTTTTCGGAAGATATGGTAAAGTATTTAAAGGTATGCATAAGTAAAGAAAATCGAGGAATAAAGTACAATGGACAGTAAACTGAATTATAAACGTATCGTGATCAAAATCGGTTCTTCCTCTCTGACGCACGCAGAGACCGGCCGTTTAAATCTGGCCAAAATGGAACACCTGGTCAGGCAGCTGAGTGATCTGCACAATCAGGGAATGGATGTCTGTCTGGTAAGCTCCGGTGCGATTGCCGTGGGAAGGGCTGCCATGGGCGTGAAGGAACGTCCGTCCGAGACATCGGTAAAGCAGGCGTGTGCGGCTGTGGGACAGGCAAAACTGATGATGGTTTACCAGAAACTGTTTGCGGAATATTCACAGACCGCAGGGCAGATTCTGCTGACAAAAAATACAATGGTAAATCCGGTATCCCGTGCGAATGCAAAGAATACATTTGACGAACTGTTCCATCTCGGGGTGATTCCGGTCGTGAATGAGAACGATACGGTCAGTACCTATGAGATGCAGTTTGGTGACAATGATACGCTGTCGGCACTGGTCGCTTCCATGGTGGGGGCAGATCTTTTGATCCTGCTTTCCGATATTGACGGACTTTATACGGATGATCCGCACAAAAACCCGGAGGCAAGGCTGCTTAAAGTCGTAGATGCTATTGATGAAAACATTTATGGAATGGCAAAAGAATCTACAGGCAGCAATGTCGGAACCGGCGGGATGGCAACAAAACTTGCCGCAGCAAAGATTGCAACATTATCCGGAACGGATATGATCATTGCAAATGGAGGGGATGTCCGCATCCTGCAGGATATTTTCGAAAATGATTATGTGGGAACGTTATTTACGGCTAATGAAAATGCAAACTTTAACCTTGCAAATTATATTATGGAGACGATAGGCTGATGACAAACGAAAAAATTGCACGCATCAATGAATTATACAAAAAATCCAAGGCAGAAGGATTGAGCGAAGAAGAAAAGAAGGAACAGGCACTGCTGCGTCAGGAATATGTCGCTTCGGTAAAGGCAAATCTGCGCAATCAGCTTAACAATATTGACATGATGAATGCAGATGGATCTGTGGAAAATCTTGGAGAAAAATATGGATCAAAAACAAGAACTTCGTAAACGGATGAAGGAAAAGAGAGACCGGATTTCTCCGCAGGAGAGGCGGCAGAAGAGCGCAAAAATCTGTGAGCGGCTGCTGTCGGCACCGGAGTATGCCAGATTTCAGAAAATTCTGGTTTATGCCGCGATTAGAAGCGAAGTCGAATTGCAGCTTTTCTGCGATCAGGCACTTCGGGACAGAAAACAGATTTTTTTCCCGAAGGTGTGTGGGAAGGAAATGGAGTTTTACCGGATTGAGAATTCCGGACAGTTAAAAAAGGGAATGTTTTCTGTCCCGGAACCGGATGTCAAACAATATCCGCTTTCTTCTTTTGCAGAGAATGGGGAGGCATGGATTCTTGTCCCCGGTGTTGCATTCGACGAAAAGGGGATGCGGCTCGGATACGGAGGAGGATTTTACGATCGTTACCTGAAGCAGAAAGAAAATCTGCACAGGACAGGAATTGCGTTTGGAGAACAGATCGTCAAAAGAATTCCAACGGAAATACATGATCATCCTATGGATGATGTGATCACAGAACAACAATGGTATCGTCCGAAACGGACAACAGGAGGAGAATGACAATGGATGCAAAACTGCAGGAACTGTGCCGGCAGGCACATGAAGACCGGATCAGGGTTGGAATGCTGGATACCGATACAAAAAACAGAACACTCGAACTGGCTGCGGATGCGCTTATGGCACATGAGCAGGAAATTTTAGAGGCCAATGCAATAGATATGGAGCGGGGACGTGAGCGCAATATGCCACAGGGACTTTTAGACCGCCTGAAGCTGGATCATGACCGTCTTCTTGGAATGGCAGACGGACTCCGGCAGGTGGCGAAACTGGAAGATCCCATCGGGGAAGTGATGTCCATGCGAAAACGGCCGAACGGATTGATCATTGGAAAAGTGCGTGTAGCCATCGGTGTCGTTGGCATTATCTTTGAGGCCCGCCCGAATGTTACTTCCGATGCGTTCGGTCTGTGTTTTAAGTCCGGAAACTGTGCAATTTTAAAGGGTGGAAGTGATGCCATCCATTCGAACATTGCGATTGTTTCTGCCATGCAGGAGGCACTTCGCAGGATGAATATTCCAAAAGGGGCACTCAGTCTGATCGAGAGCATAGATCGGGAAACCACCAATGCGTTTATGAAAATGAAGGATTATGTGGATCTGCTGATTCCAAGAGGCGGCAGGGGACTGATCCAGAGTGTGGTAAATAATGCGACGATTCCGGTTATTGAAACCGGAACCGGAAACTGTCATGTTTATGTGGATCAGTTTGCTGATCAGGAGATGGCGGTCAATATCATTAAAAATGCAAAGACACAGCGGATCGGTGTATGCAATGCCTGCGAATCCATTGTGGTGCACCGGGCAATTGCAAAAGAGTTTCTTCCAAAGCTGTATGCAGCATTAAAAGAGTATGATGTGGAGATGCGCGGTGATTCCTATGCCGTCGAATGTCTGGGACCGGATCAGCCACTGGTAAAAGATGCGACAGAAGAAGACTGGGGAACGGAGTATCTGGATTATATTATGTCGGTAAAGATTGTAGACAGCCTGGACGAGGCAATCGCGCATATCAATAAGTACAATACCTCCCATTCCGAGGCGATTATAACCAAAAATTATGATGTGGCACAGAGATTTTTAAATGAAATTGATTCCGCCTGTGTCTATGTGAATGCATCCACCCGTTTTTCCGATGGAAATGAATTTGGTCTTGGCGCAGAGATCGGAATCAGCACACAGAAATTACATGCCAGAGGTCCGATGGGGCTTGAGGCACTTACCAGTTATAAATATATTATTTATGGAAACGGTCAGGTACGTCCATAAAAGAAGAGCAGGGAAATAAGAGGATTATGAGAGATTTAGAAATAAATGGATTAACCGGGGAAGAAGAAACCAGACGGCAGTACGAATACATAGAAAAAGCCAGACAGTATGTGGCACAAAAGGAAAAAGAAGTGGGGCGTAAACTGACCTGCTGTGTCCATACGTTCGGGTGTCAGATGAATGCGAGGGACTCGGAGAAACTTTTAGGAATCCTGACGGACATCGGTTATGTGGAGACAGAGGATGAGCACGCGGACTTTGTGATTTACAATACCTGTACGGTGCGTGAAAATGCAAACAATAAGGTGTATGGACGCCTGGGGTATCTGTCAAACTTTAAAAAGAAAAATCCGCATATGATGATAGCACTCTGTGGCTGTATGATGCAGGAGCCGACGGTAGTGGAGAAGATCCGCAAATCCTACCGTTTTGTGGATCTGGTATTTGGGACACATAATATTTATAAATTTGCGGAGCTTTTATGCAATCGTATGGAATCGGATTCCATGATCATTGATATATGGAAGGATACGGATAAAATCGTGGAAGATCTTCCAATCCGGCGGAAGTTTTCTTTTAAATCCGGTGTCAATATCATGTTCGGATGTAATAATTTCTGCAGTTACTGTATCGTTCCTTATGTCAGGGGTCGCGAGCGCAGCCGGGAACCGAAAGATATCATCCGTGAGATTGAAGGACTGGTGGCAGATGGGGTGTGTGAAGTCATGCTGCTTGGACAGAATGTTAATTCTTACGGGAAAAATTTAGAGCAGCCAGTTACGTTTGCAGAGCTTCTCCGGGAAGTAAACAAGATCGAGGGATTAAAGAGAATCCGGTTTATGACTTCTCATCCGAAGGATCTGTCGGATGATCTGATCCTTGCCATGAAGGAATGTGATAAGGTATGCAAGCATATGCATCTGCCGCTGCAGTCCGGAAGCTCACGGATTTTAAAAATCATGAACCGGCATTATGATAAAGAACAGTATCTGACAATTGTAAAGAAACTTCGGGAGGCAATTCCGGATATTGCGCTGACGACCGATATTATTGTCGGATTCCCTGGAGAGACAGAAGAAGATTTCCAGGAAACGCTTGAAGTGGTAAAACAGGTGGAATATGACAGTGCGTTTACGTTTATATATTCCAAGCGGACCGGCACACCGGCCGCAGCCATGGAAGATCAGTGTGATCCGGAGGAAGTGAAACGGCATTTTGATCTGTTGTTAAAGGAAGTACAGCAGATCAGCGCAAAGAAAGCCATGGCACTGGAAGGAAAAGTGATGGAAGTGCTGGCAGAGGAACAGAATACGCAGGATGCTTCCCTGATTACCGGACGGCTTTCAAACAATTCGGTGGTGCATTTTCCGGGAACCCCGGATATGATTGGAAAACTGTTTATGGTAAAACTTACGGAATGTAAAGGTTTTTATTATCTGGGAGAGATCGCAGAGAATGCATAGAAAATTTGGCAAAAAAGATGTGATTTTTATCGGTGTGCTTCTTGGTATTTGTCTTATTGTACTGGGCGTCTGGTATTTTGCCGGAGGGAAACAGGGAGCTTCTGTGGTGGTGACGAGAGAGGGAGAAGTGTATGGAACCTATTCCCTGTCACAGCCGCAGACTGTAAAAATTAAAAATTCCAAAGGAAAAACCACGAATGTTCTGGTGATCCGCGATGGAAAAGCAGATATGAAAGAAGCGGACTGTCCGGACAAACTGTGTGTGCATCAGAAAGCGATTTCCGCGGAAAATGAAAGCATTGTCTGTCTGCCGAATCGTGTGGTAGTGACCGTAACGAATTCGAAAAAAGAAGGGATGGATGGATTTGCACAGTAAACAGCTTTGGAGAAAAACGGCGTTTATGGGAGTGTTTCTCGCACTTGCCATGATCTGCAGTTATATAGAGATGCTGATTCCCTTTGATTTTGGAATTCCGGGAGTAAAACTCGGACTGACGAATATTGTGGTTGTTTTAATGCTGTATTCGATTGGAACGAAGGAGGCATTTTGTGTCTCTGTCATAAGAATTTTCCTTGTCGGCATTTTGTTTGGCAATCTGATCGGAATTTTGTATTCCTTAGGCGGGGGAATCCTCAGTTTTCTTGTGATGGCACTCTTAAAAAAAGGAAACCACCTAGGCTGTATTTCCGTCAGTGTGGCCGGAGGAATTGCTCATAACATCGGGCAGATCCTTATAGCGGCGCTTGTTGTGTCCAGCCATTATGTGTTGTATTATTTTCCGGTACTTCTGATTGCCGGACTTCTTACGGGATTTCTGATCGGGCTTCTTGCACAGGAACTGATCGTGCGTCTGCGTTTTCTGACAGAAAAATATCACGAGTAGAACATTTGTTTGCATAATTGTATCTGCTGTGTTATGATAAATATCGTGAACGAACGAAAATGAGGAGAATGTTTTATGTACGCATATATCAAAGGTGAGCTTGCAGAAACCAATCCAGATCATATTGTGATAGAGACCGGGGGAATTGGATATCAGGTATTTATTTCCGGACAGACGTTTGAGTATCTTCCGGCAGTCGGTGAGGAGATTAAAGTGTATACGTATCTGTATCTGCGCGAGGATGCCATGATTCTCTATGGATTTCTGACCAAAGACGATCTGGAACTTTTCAAACTTCTGATTTCTGTCAGCGGAATTGGTCCAAAGGGAGGACTTGCAATTCTTTCTGCGCTCAGTGCAGATGATCTGCGGTTTGCAGTATTGTCGGGAGATTCCAAGGCAATCTCGAAAGCTCCGGGAGTAGGAGCCAAGACAGCCCAGCGTGTGATTTTGGAATTAAAAGATAAGATGTCTTTGGAAGATGCTTTTGAAAAGAAGAGTGAGCATGTACAGACTTTAAAGATTTCCGGAAATGGTCAGGTCAGAAATGATGCGGTTATGGCACTTACGGCACTGGGATATTCCTCGGCGGAAAGTTTAAAGGCTGTATCCGCGGTGGAGATTACAGAAGAAATGGATGTGGAAGCAGTGCTGAAGGCAGCACTGAAACATATGTCGTTGTTGTAGTTTCGAGAAAGAAGATTTGGTATGGAAAAACGCGTGATTTCCACGCAGCTGCAGGAAGAAGATTATAAGATTGAATCGTCCCTTCGTCCGCAGAGGCTGGAGGATTACATTGGACAGGAAAAAATAAAATCAAATATGAAAGTCTACATTGAGGCGGCAAAAGCCCGGCAGGAGTCTTTGGACCATGTACTGTTTTATGGACCACCGGGACTTGGAAAGACAACGCTTGCAGGGATCATTGCAAATGAGATGGGTACCCACCTGAAAGTGACCTCGGGACCTGCAATTGCAAAACCGGGAGAGATGGCGGCGATCCTGAATAACCTTGCAGAAGGTGACATTTTGTTTGTGGACGAAATTCATCGGCTGAACCGTCAGGTGGAGGAAGTGCTGTATCCGGCAATGGAAGATTATGTGATTGACGTGATGATCGGAAAAGGAGAATCTGCCCGTTCCATCCGGCTGAATCTTCCGAAGTTTACGCTTGTCGGGGCTACGACACGGGCCGGAATGCTTTCGGCACCGCTTCGCGACCGTTTTGGTGTCGTCAGCCACATGGAATATTATACGGTGGAGGAACTTCGCACGATTATTTTGCAGTCGGCACAGGTACTGGATGTGGAAATTGATGAAAAAGGCGCTTACGAGCTTGCCCGCCGTTCCAGGGGAACTCCCCGTCTGGCAAACCGTCTGCTCAAGCGGGTGCGTGATTTTGCCCAGGTAAAGTATGATGGGAAGATTACCTATGAGGTGGCGGCGTTTGCACTGGATCTGCTTGAGGTAGATAAGATGGGACTGGATCAGAACGACAGGAACATTATCCTGACAATTATCGACAAGTTTGACGGCGGTCCGGTGGGACTTGATACGCTGGCAGCTTCGCTTGGTGAGGATTCCGGAACCATCGAAGATGTTTATGAACCGTATCTGGTCAAAAATGATTTCATCAACCGGACACCGAAGGGGCGCGTTGCAACGGCATTTGCCTATGAACATTTCGGGAGGACACCAAAATCCGAATAAGAGGTTGCTTTTCCTACTGCGGAATATTATAATAAAAAGTATGACAGCAAAGAGGATGGTTCAAAACGGGAGGATAGGTTATGTCAGCAAAGACAAGTGCGGAAGTGGTAATTGATGGAAAGGTATATACGTTAAGCGGCTATGAAGGAGAGGAATATCTCCAGAAAGTAGCTTCTTATATTAACGGAAAGATCAATGAGTTTACTTCCATTGAAGAATACCGGCACATTCCTCTCAATATGAAAAATACACTGATCCAGCTGAATATTGCGGATGATTATTTTAAAGCAAAGGATCAGGTGGAAAAATTAGAACGGGACCTTGAAAATAAAGAAAAAGAAATTTACGATTTAAAGCACGATCTGATCTCTAATCAGGTAAAGACGGAGACGGCAGAAGAATCATTGAAGAAACTGGAACGGGACAATAAAGAACTTCTCCTGAACAAGGCGCGGTTAGAGGCAGCACTTGAGGACAAGCTTCTGGATGGAAAAGACAGCCCGAAAGAGTCTGAAAAAGAGAACATAAAGAAAAAATAAGAGGTTTCGAAACACAAAGGAAGGTATTCCTTTGTGTTTTTTCATCATAAGGAAAGAATATGAAAGAAAACAATCATACGACACAACAAAATACATTTGAACTGCTTGCACCGGCTGGATCGTTAGCCATTTTTAAGGCGGTTGTCGCGGCCGGCGCAGATGCCGTTTACGTGGGGGGAAGCAAATTTGGAGCCCGCGCATATGCAGATAATTTTTCCGATGAAGAATTACTAGAAGCACTGGACTATGCACATTTGTATGGATGCAGGGTCTATCTTACGGTCAACACGCTTTTAAAAAACAGTGAGATCGAACAGGTCTGTGCGTATCTGCAGCCGTTTTATGAACATGGCCTGGATGCGGTACTTGTACAGGATTTTGGGGTTCTGACAGCGATCCACGAGAGATTTCCGGATCTTGCGATTCATACAAGTACGCAGATGACAGTCACCGGTGTGGAGGCGGCCCGGCTTTTTTCAGGATACGGAGTGACCCGTATGGTCATGGCACGGGAACTTTCCCTGAATGAAATGAAACGGATCCGTGAAGAGACCGGTATGGAACTGGAAGCATTTGTACACGGGGCGCTGTGTTACTGTTATTCCGGACAGTGTCTGTTTAGCAGTATGCTTGGAGGAAGAAGCGGAAACCGCGGCAGATGTGCACAGCCATGCAGGCTTCCTTACGCAGTGCTGGATGAAAAGCACAGGGAATACAAAAAAGATGCTTATGTCTTAAGCCTCAAGGATATGTGTGGAATAAAGGATCTGCGTGGGCTGGCAGATGCAGGAGTCTATTCCTTGAAAATTGAGGGACGCATGAAACAGATCCCGTATGCTGCCGGTGTGGTTTCTTATTACCGCAAATATATTGACCTCTTTTTATCGGGACAGGAGACACAGGTTTCGGAAGGAGACTACCGGGCAGTGCTTGCGCTGGGAAACCGCTGTGGATTTACCGACGGATATTACCACAGGCACAATGGCTCTGATATGGTGACGTTTACAAAGCCAAATTACGAAAAAACGAATGAAGCCCTGCAGCAGAAAATTTTAAGAACCTATGAAAATGGTGCTGCAAAAATCCCTGTCCGGGGAGAGCTGGTTTTGCATCAGGGACAGGCTGCATATTACCGGGTAAAGACGCAAACGGTGTCTGTGGAGATTTCCGGCATGGAAGTTATGCAGGCGCAAAAGAAACCACTTCTGGCAGAAGACGTAAAAAGTCGTATGGAAAAGACCGGAGATACCCCGTTTGTTATGGAAGATTTATCCATAAGGATAGAAAACGGGGTGTTTCTTCCAAACGGAGCGCTCAACCAGTTGCGCAGGGAGGCATTGGCAGAACTGCAAAAAGAGATGCTGAAACCTTACCAGAGACAGGATCATCCGCAGAGGAAGGCAGAGAAAAAATTTCCGGAGGCATGTGAGAAACGGGAAAAACGAAAGGAACGTGTTTTTGCAGTGACCGGGGAGCGCAGACAGCTTGCACCGGTTCTGGAAAGTTCCTGTGTGACTTCTGTCTGTCTGGACATGGAAGCTTATGACCGAAGCACAATTATGGAAGAATTAAAAGAAGATGCAAATGTTGTTATGCAAAAGGATAAAGAGGTTTATCTGGCGATGCCGCGTATCTTCCGTGCAGGAACGGCAGAATGGGTGCGGCAGATACTTCCGGATATAAAAAGAATGGGATTTGCCGGAGTTCTTGTGAGAAATTATGAAGAACTGGCATTGGCAAAGGAAACATTTTTGGGAAGTGAAATCATAACGGATCACAATCTGTATTGCTATAACGATCAGGCGGTCCGTGCATTTTCCGGGCAGGGAGTGACAAAAAATACGGTTCCGCTGGAACTAAACCGCAGCGAAATAAAACGGAGATATAACGAAGAAAGTATGATGATGCTTTACGGATATTATCCGCTTATGACAAGTGCACAGTGCGTACATGCCAATACCAGGGGCTGTGACAAAAAACGGGGGCTTTCTTATCTGAAAGACCGGTATCAGGTACAGTTTCCGGTAAAAAATTTCTGCACGTACTGCTATAATGTTGTTTATAATTCCCTGCCGGTTTTATTATTTTCTAATTTAGAGGAATTAAAAAAAGCAGGCATCCGTGATTTCCGGATGGATTTTACCATGGAATCTGCAAAAGAAACCAAAGCAATTCTGAAATTATATGAAGAGTTTGCAGACGGCAGCCGCAGACAGTATCCGAAAGAATGGGAAAACCGTTATACCAACGGACATTATAAAAGAGGAGTGGAATAATGATCCATCTGATTGTTCAGGCTTCAAAATATCTGATGATCTTTTTGTTCCTGGTTTATACATTTGAGTGTTTTCATGTGTTTAAATTTGAGGGAGAGGAAGAAGAACAAAAACATATTTACCATGTGCAGAGAACACTGTTGTTTCTTTTTCATTTTGATGCCTTTCTTGTTTTGTATATTACAACAAAAAATTTTCAGCTGATCGGATTTTATCTCATGCAGGTGATTATCATTGCGGCAATCATCGGAACATATCATCTGTTTTACAAGCATGCATCCGAGCTGGTTCTCAATAATATGTGTATGTTACTTACGATTGGATTTGTTATCCTGACACGTATTTCTTTTGAAAAGGCATTCCGGCAGTTTATCTTTGTGTGCGCGGGTTTTGTGATTTCCCTGCTGATTCCCATGGTCTTGCAGAATATGACGCTGTTCCGTAAACTGACATGGGTGTATGTGATCGTGGGTGTCGGTGCACTGGGCGTTGTTGCGATTGCCGGACAGACAAGCTATGGGGCCAAACTGTCCCTGTCGATCGGTCCTTTGACCATCCAGCCTTCGGAGTTTGTAAAAATTATTTTTGTCATGTTTATTGCATCCATGCTGTACCAGCGCCAGGATTTTCATCAGGTCATGGTGACAAGCATTTTTTCGGCCGTTTTTGTTCTGATGCTGGTAGCATCCAAAGATCTCGGCGGAGCCCTTTTGTATTTTTTTACCTACCTGGTTATGGTTTATGTGGCGACGCGCAGATTTGTGTATTTCGGAGGTGGAATACTGGCAATGATCGTGGCGAGTCTGCTTGGGTACCGGCTGTTTGACCATGTACAGGCACGTGTGCAGGCATGGTCGAATCCGCTTGCAGTCATTGACGGGGCGGGGTATCAGGTATGCCAGTCTCTGTTTGCAATCGGTACCGGAGGCTGGTTTGGACTTGGTCTGGGACAGGGACTGCCGGAAAAAATACCGGTCGTGACAAAGGATTTTGTTTTTGCGGCAATCTCGGAAGAACTCGGGGGAGTCTTTGCACTGTGTCTGATCATGGTCTGTGTCAGCTGCTTTTTTATGATCATGAATGTTGCCATGAAACTTCGGGACAATTATTATCGTCTGACAGCGGTCGGACTTGGAACACTGTATGCTTTGCAGGTGTTTCTGACCATCGGCGGGGTCATCAAATTTATTCCGTCAACCGGAGTGACACTTCCACTGGTCAGCTATGGAGGCAGTTCTCTGTTATCGACTATGATTGTGTTTGGCATTATACAGGGACTATACATCATGCAGTTTGACGGCCGGACGCAGAAAAAAGAACAGAAACGAAGAAGAGGCAGAAAAGAATGAGAAGAAAAAAGAAAAAGATAAAGATAAAGAAAAGTAATAAAGAATTTCTTGTTATTATGTATCTGTTCCTGGCAGTGTTTCTGTCTATGATGATTTATTTTGTCTATTTTCAGGTATGTAAGAGTGAATCGTTTATCAACAGTCCGTATAATTCCCTGCAGGATCTGTTTTCGGATCATGTGATCCGTGGGGATATTGTATCTGCAGACGGCAAAGTACTTGCCACAACAAAAGTATCCGCAGACGGAACACAGACCAGAAGCTATCCGCAGGGACGCATGTTTGCCCATGCAGTTGGTTATGCGGTGAATGGAAAAGCGGGACTGGAAAACCAGGAAAATTTTTCTTTGTTGCGTTCCCATGAGTTTTTCCTTAAGAGAATCGCAGATGATATTTCAGATAAGAAGGCACAGGGGGATACGGTTGTCACGACGCTGGATGCACAGATTCAGCAGGTGGCATACAAATCTCTTGGAAATTATCAGGGAGCTGTGATTGTTATGGAACCGGATACCGGAAAAATCATTGCAATGGTGTCAAAACCGGACTATGATCCCAATACGGTAAAAAAGGACTGGAGCAGTCTGACGGCGGAGGGAAGCACGGTGCTTTACAATCGCGCCACGCAGGGAAAATATGCGCCGGGATCGGTGTTTAAGATTTTAACGACCCTGGAGTATTATCGTGAGAATCCTTCTGCCTATGACCAGTATGCGTTTGACTGCAGTGGTTCTATTTCGGTTGACGGGCAGACCATTCACTGTGCGGGAAATAAGCATCACGGTCAGGAAACATTAAAGAGTTCCTTTTCTAATTCCTGCAATTCTTCGTTTGCCAATATTTCACTGTCACTGAACCGAGAGAAATTTAAACAGACCTGTGACAGCATGCTGTTTAATCAAAATCTTCCGATTGCTTTTGAGTCCGGGAAAAGCAGTTTTTCTTTAAATAAAAATGACAGCAATGCAATGGCGATGGAAACGGGAATTGGTCAGGGAAAAACACTGGTTTCGCCACTGCATATGGCGCTGATAGCAAGTGCCGTGGATCATGATGGAATTCTGATGCGTCCGTATCTGGTGGATCATATACAAAATGATTCCGGGGTTGAAGTAAGCAGCAATAAACCGAAAACTTATGCGACACTGATGACGGAGACGGAAGCCGGTTTGTTACAGCAGTATATGCGTGCAGTTGTTACAGATGGAACGGGAAGAAAATTATCCGGACAGTCTTATGAAGCTTCCGGCAAAACAGGAACGGCGCAGGTATCGGACACGTCGGATCAGACAAATGCCTGGTTTGTGGGATATGCAAAGAAGGATGGCTATAAAGATATTGCAATCGCAGTCGTTGTGGAGAACAGTGGTGCGGGCAGTACGTACGCGGTTCCAGTTGCAAAGAACGTATTTGACGTATATTTTAACAGATGATATACTTGCTATGAAAATAATGAATGTTTGCACATATATGTGCAGTTTTCGCACACGGGAGGATTGCAATGATTGAAGCAATAAGCTGTGGCGGAGTGGTAATCTTTCGTGGCAAGATTCTGCTTTTGTACAAGAATTACAGAAACAGATATGAAGGCTGGGTATTGCCAAAAGGAACTGTGGAGCAGGGAGAAGAGTATAAGGATACGGCAATTCGCGAGGTTTTGGAAGAAACCGGGGCAACTGCAACCATTATTCAGTATGTGGGAAAAAGCCAGTATTCATTTACCATTCCTGAGGATACGGTCGAGAAATCGGTTCACTGGTATCTGATGATGGGCGAAAGTTATTATAGTAAGCCGCAAAGAGAAGAATATTTTACAGATTCCGGGTATTATAAATACCATGAAGCATATCATTTGTTGAAATTTTCGAATGAAAAACAGATTTTGGAGAAAGCTTATAATGAGTATCTGGATCTGAAAAAAAGTAACTTATGGGGAACACATAAGTATTTTTAGAAAGGATAATCTGCATGAAATGGTATGAGGATCTTTATGTCGGCGATTCCATTGAAGGCAAAGTCAATCGAATAAAGTGGAAGATTAACCATCATGCAGGAACCGTCTCTATCTATGTGATTGCGTTTGCATCCAACCGGCAGAATCTGCTGGATATTATACCGGCGTGGGAACTGATGCAGAAATCTTATCCGGGGAAAAAACAAATGCAGATCATCGGTCTGGCAAAAGGTTATGCGGAAGCTCTGGAGCTGGTGCGCAGCATTATAGAGGAAGTATATCAGAATACAGGGGATGTGGATGTAAAATCTTATTTACGGGGCCGGAAACGGAGGAGACAGGTATGAGTGTTTTCCTTCTGATTCTGAAAATCATAGGAATTGCTTTGCTGGTGATTTTAGGACTGATTGTTGTCATTGCTCTTTTGGCATTATTTTGTCCATTCGTGTATCGTGTGAAAGGTTCCTACCATGAAAAAAATCTGCAACTGCAGGTCCGGATCTGGTGGCTTGGCCGTCTGCTGGGGCTCTGTGCAGATACCGCGGAAGAGGGATTCCACACGTATGTGCGGATTTTTGGATTTCGAAAGGAACTGCATCTGCAGAAAGAAAAAGAAGATTCCGCGGATTTTAAAAAGCCGGTGCAGGAAGACTCTCCGCAGGAAGGGATAAAAGACCGGGAGACTGAAGTGGCACCGTCTCTTACGGCAATGGAAAATACATCCCAAACATCTGCGCAGCAATTGACAGATCCGGAGGAGACAATTCTCTGTCATCCGGATAAAAAAAAGAAAACATTTTTTCCGGGCAGGATTGCAGGTTTTATCCGGAAGTTCCCGGAAAAGATCCGGAATATTTTGCAAAAGATTCTTTATTTTTTGAGGAATATACAGACATTCTGGAAAAAAGGAACGCGAACGTGCCGGAAATGGTATCGTTTTTTCAATGACGAGAAAAATAAAAAAGCGTTTTCTAATATCTGGAAACAGCTGGAACATCTGGTTGTTTCAGTTTTGCCGAAACGGCTGAAGCTTTGGCTGAAATATTCTACCGGATCGCCGGATACTACCGGGCAGGTGCTTGGTATTCTTGCAATATTTCCGGTCGGATACCGGAATCACTGGAATATTATTCCGGATTTTACGGCAGAAGAATTTTATGCAGAAGCAGATTTTACAGTACACGGCAGGATTTTCGGAGTTCAGATTCTTGCTCTGGCACTGCGAATAATTCTTGATAAGAATTGCCGGAGACTATATAATAGATTTAAGCATATGAAGTAGAATGGGTAAGGAGGTTTTACCATGGCAGATAACAGTTTTAATAATACAGTAGAATCCTTATTTAAAGGAATGGACAGCTTTATCACAACAAAGACCGTAGTAGGAGATGCAATTCATATCGGAGATACGATTATTCTTCCTCTGGTAGATGTATCTTTTGGTGTTGCGGCAGGAGCGTTTTCACAGGAAAAGAAAAATAACGGTGCCGGAGGTATGGGGGGAAAAATCAATCCGAGTGCGGTTCTTGTCATCCAGAATGGAGTAACAAAACTTGTGAATATCAAAAATCAGGATGGAATGACAAAGATCCTTGACATGGTTCCGGATTTTATCAATAAATTTACATCCGGAAAAGATACGGATGATATCATTGACGATGTTGTTTCGGATGATACGGACAATGAATAGAAAAAACAGAATCATATAAAACCGGGAGAGCATATATTAGAAATGATATATGCTTTTTTGGTGGGAAAAATGAAACGGGTATGGGGATATACATTGTTCTGGATGGGAATCGGAATGCTGATCATGTTTTTTGTAGGTGGCGGGCTGCTGGGGGTTCTGCTGATTGCCGGAACCATGCTTGTTTCCTATCTGTTGTTTTCCTGCTGATTGCGGCACAAAAAAAGAACCGTCATACAACGGTCCTTATATTTGCTTACTAAGCTCTCTCAACTTTTCCGGATCTAAGGCAGGAAGCACAAACATATAACTTCTGTGGTACTCCGTTTACCTTACAACTTACACGTTTGATGTTTGATTTCCAAACTCTATTAGATCTTCTATGAGAATGGCTGACATTATTTCCGTAATGTACACCCTTTTCACAAATTGCACACTTTGCCATGATTTTGCACCTCCTTGCATTTCACTAAGCTTTTTCAAGCTCACAACATAAGATATATTAACAGATTCCTTCTGTAAATGCAAGAAAAACTTATAAAAAAATGAAATAAATTACATTTGGTTTACATTTGCAGGAAAAATGGTTATAATACGAGTAACTATGATGTAATACCTATGAGATGGTTTACGAATATTGGAGGTACAAGTATGAAGGGACAGATAGATACCCAATATGGAAAGGTTTTGGTGGAAGACGATGTCATTGCCACTTACGCAGGTTCTGTTGCGGTAGAATGTTTTGGTATTGTCGGTATGGCAGCTGTTAATATGAAAGACGGACTGGTGAAGCTGCTGAAAAGGGATTATCTGACACATGGTATCAGTGTCACAATTGAAGATGAAAATCTGATCAATATTGATTTTCATGTGATTGTCGCTTACGGCGTAAGCATTTGCACAGTTTCTGACAACCTGATCGAGACTGTAAAGTATAAAGTGGAGTCATTTACGGGCATGAAGATCAATAAGATCAATATCTACGTCGAAGGCGTCCGCGTGATTGACTAGGGAGGATAAGAAATTGGAGATTACAAGTATCAATACGGAGAGTTTGTCCAGAATGTTCCTTGCAGGTGCAAAGAATCTGGAGGCAAAAAAGGAATGGATCAATGAACTGAATGTTTTCCCGGTTCCGGATGGAGATACCGGTACAAACATGTCAATGACGATCATGTCAGCAGCACGTGAAGTCGGTGCGTTGTCCAATCCGACAATGAAAGAACTTGCAAAAGCAATTTCTTCCGGTTCCCTTCGTGGGGCAAGAGGTAATTCCGGCGTTATTTTATCCCAGCTGTTCCGCGGTTTCTGTAAAGTTATCAAAGAGTATGATGAGGTAGATGTTTCTGTTTTATGTGATGCATTCCAGAAAGCGGTAGAAACAGCATACAAAGCAGTTATGAAGCCAAAAGAGGGAACGATTCTTACCGTTGCAAAGGGTGCGGCAGACAAAGCGCTTGATCTGGCACAGGAGACAGAGGATCTGGTTTATTTCTGCGATGAAGTGATCAAACATGCGGAGTATGTTTTAAGTCAGACTCCGGAAATGCTTCCGGTCTTAAAGCAGGCAGGGGTAGTGGATTCCGGCGGACAGGGACTGGTTCAGGTGTTAAAGGGAGCCTATGATTCCCTTCTCGGAAAAGAAATTGATTATTCCATTGAGGAGACTCCGGCGTCTGCAGGCACGGCAAAAGTTTCAGAGCCGGCTGAGCAGGAGATTAAATATGGTTACTGCACAGAGTTTATTATTGTATTAACACGTCCATTGTCTGAAAAAGAAGAAAAGGAATACAAATCTTATCTGGAATCTATCGGAGATTCGATTGTTGTGGTAGCAGACGATGAGGTTGTAAAGACTCACGTACATACCAACGATCCGGGACTTGCCATTCAAAAGGCACTGACCCATGGTTCTCTTACAAAGATCAAGATCGACAATATGCGTGAGGAACATCAGGAAAAGCTGATTAAGGATGCCGAAAAAGCGGCTGCCCAGCAGAAGGAGCAGGAGGCAGAGAAAGAGGAACCCCGCAAGCCAATGGGATTTATTGCCGTTTCCATCGGTGAGGGAATGAATGAGATTTTCCGCGGACTGGGAGCAGACTATCTGATCGAGGGTGGACAGACCATGAATCCGAGCACAGAAGACATGCTTGCAGCGATTGATCATGTAAATGCAGATCATATCTTTATTCTGCCAAACAATAAAAATATCATTATGGCGGCAAATCAGGCAGCGGAGCTGACAGAGGATAAAGATATTATTGTACTTCCAACCAAGACAATTCCACAGGGAATTGTGGCTCTGGTAAATTATATTCCGGATTATACTGCGGAGGAAAATAAGGAAGCCATGCTGGCAGAACTCGATAGTGTAAAGACCGGTCAGGTGACCTATGCGGTTCGCGACACTGAAATTGATGGCATGCAGATCAGACAGAATGACTATATGGGAATTGGCGATAAGGCAATTCTTGCGGTCGGCACGGATCTGAAAGAGACAACCATGAAGATGATTGATGCGATGGTAGATGAGGATTCTGCAATTGTCAGCATTTATTATGGTGCGGATGAGACAGAAGAGCATGCACAGGAAATCGGAAAAATGATCGAAGAAAAGTATCCGGATGTTGAGGTAGAGATCAACTGTGGTGGTCAGCCGATTTACTATTTTGTTATTTCTGTAGAATAAAAGTTACTATTTATGCAGCACAGAAACGAATAAGGAGCAGATATGCGTCAGGATTCATCAATCACGGAAATCAAAGGCATTGGTGAAAAAACAAAAAAATTATTCGAAAAAATGGGAGTATACACCGTAGGTGATATACTCCTTCATTTTCCCAGAAATTATATACAGTATCCCCATCCGGTGCCGATTGATGAGATGACAGCGGAACATATGCAGACAGAGGATAAGCTTGCGATTGTTGCACGGATTGAGCGTACACCGGTAACGAGAAGTGGCAGACATATGCAGGTGACACTTCTTGTGATTGGAACCCCCGGACATCAGATCCAGCTGATCTGGTATCGGATGCCTTATATACGGAATACATTGACACATGGCAAATATTTTGTTTTTTACGGAAATGTTCACATTAAGGATGGCAAATTTGTGATGGAACAGCCGGTGGTGTATACGCCGGAGGCCTATCAGGAAATCGAAAACTGTTTTCTTCCGGTGTATACGCTGACCAGCGGGATCACCAACAATCTCATGATAAAAACGATGCGGCAGGCATTGGATGAGGAAGAACTGCTTACGGATTTTCTTCCGGGAGAAATTCGTACGCGCAGGGAACTGTGTGAGTATAATTATGCGGTCAAACAGATCCACTTTCCGGATACGATGGAACGATTGATCGAGGCGAGAAAGCGGTTGGTTTTTGATGAGTTCTTTTTATTTATTATGGGCATGCAGTACCAGAAAGAAAAGAGAACCAGACAGGAAAACCGGTTTGTGATGGAACATCCGGAGTTCGTGGAAGATCTGATTCAGAAGCTTCCGTATGAACTGACGGGAGCACAAAGACGAGCATTGCATGATGTGACGGAAAATATGCAGGGACCGTATGCCATGCAGCGCCTGATTCAGGGAGACGTGGGTTCCGGTAAAACGATTCTGGCTTTTCTGGCAATGGCGTGGTGCGCACAGAATGGATATCAGTCTGCCATCATGGCACCGACGGAAGTACTTGCACAGCAGCATTATGAAACATTCCAGAAACTCTGTGAGCAGTTTGGACTGCATTTTCCGGTAATCCTTCTGACGGGGTCCATGACGGCAAAACAAAAACGCAGTGCGTATGAACGGTTAGAACTGTATGAGAATGCCCTGATTGTAGGAACACATGCGCTGATTCAGGAAAAACCGACATATGCAAATCTTGCGCTTGTGATCACAGATGAGCAGCATCGTTTTGGCGTGCGGCAGAGAGAGGAGTTTGCGCAAAAAGGGGATATGCCGCATATTCTTGTTATGAGTGCAACACCGATTCCGCGAACCCTTGCGATCATTATCTACGGAGATATGGATATTTCGGTTGTGGATGAGGTGCCGGCAAGACGGCTTCCGATCAAAAACTGTGTGGTTAATACGGCATACCGGCCGAAAGCATATGCGTTTGTTGCAGATGAGGTGAAAAAAGGACATCAGGCATATGTGATCTGTCCGCTTGTGGAGGCAAGCGAAGAGACACAGGGAGAAAATGTAATTGATTACTCGAAAACGCTTATGGAGGAACTGCCATCCGGCATCCAGGTGGGCGTGCTTCACGGAAAGATGAAGAGCAGTAAGAAAAATGAAATTATGCAGGAATTTGCGGAAAATAAAATTCAGGTGCTTGTATCCACCACGGTAGTGGAAGTGGGGGTTAATGTACCGAATGCAACCGTGATGCTGATCGAGAATGCGGACCGATTTGGCTTAGCACAGCTGCATCAGCTGCGTGGACGTGTGGGAAGAGGAGATGCACAGTCTTATTGTATTATGATTAATGCCTCTTCGGCCAAGACGGCAAAAAAACGTCTGGAAATATTAAATAAATCAAACGACGGCTTTTTTATTGCGAGTGAGGATTTGAAATTACGCGGACCGGGAGATTTTTTCGGTATCCGGCAGAGTGGAGATCTGGTATTTGCGCTGGCGGATATTTACCAAGATGCGGCGGTGCTGCAGGAGGCTTCGGAAGAAGTAAAAACAATTCTTGAGGAAGACCCGGAACTGACAGAACCCGGACATCACATTCTGCAAAAGAAAATGATGCAGTTTCAGGAAGAACAGCTTTCAAAAATGAATTTGTAGATTCCGGCAAAAGAAAAAGCAGGTCTCCGTGACAGAGACCTGCTTTTTTCTTTTGTACATTGGGACAAGTGGGTTACTGGATGTTTTCTCCTTTGCCAGCCATCTGTCTTTCCTGCGCTTCGATCATTTTTTTGACCATATAACCGCCGACAGATCCATTCTGTTTTGCGGTAAGATCACCGTTGTATCCGTTGCTAAGTGGGACTCCAAGCTCATCTGCAACTTCATACTTAAAACGTTCCAATGATTTTTTTGTACTTCTGTTTGCCATGCTTTTCTTCCTCCTTTGCGGTTGTACTTTGTGGTACGATTCTAGTATATGCGCTAAGCAGAAAGCCTATGCTGGAAACTTATGTATTGGATGATTCCACCAGTGTCAGGCCGCTGATGTCCGGATGAATCGTGAGAGAGTAGTTCGTATAGTATACGACAAATCCGGGTGCACTTCCGGCCGGTTTTTTTACATTTTTTTTCTGAAGATAATCAATTTCAAGTTTGTCACTGTCACGTCCGCTGGAATAGTAACCGGCAAGTTTTCCGGCCTCTTCAAATACGCGGTCCGGCATTTCTCCCCCTTTGTTTTTTACAATTACATGGGAACCCGGCATTTTTTTGGCGTGAAACCACCAGTCATTTCCGGTTGCAAATTTAAAGGTCAGTTCATCATTCTGATAGTTATTTTTGCCGACGTACATGTCATAGCCATCGGATGAAATATAATGGAAAGGTTTGCTTTTGATTTTCTGTTTTTTGCTGTGTTTGTGTTTTTTGATAAAACCGTATTCCATCAATTCCTCTTTGATCTGCACCAGATCATCGGCAGAGAGTGCAATGTTCAAAGAATTCTGGATGGACTCCAGATGGTCAATCTGCGCTTTGGTTTCCGCAAGCTGGACTTCAAGAGCTTCGGAAGTCCGTTTCAGTTTTCCGTATTTATCAAAGTATTTTTGGGAATTTTCACGTGCGGTCTTTTGCGGATCTAACGGGATACGGATTTCTTTATTGTTGTCATAAAAATTTTCACAGACCAGTTCTTTTGCCTGGTCCTGCAGATTGTAACCGTATACATTGATCAGTTCTCCGTACAGTTTATATTTTTCCCGTTTTTCGGCATCTTTCTGCTGTTTTTGCTGTAACTGGTATTTTTTCTGGTTGCGCTCTAACGCAGTTGTGACGATTTTTCGCAGGTCTGCGGATTTCTGGTGGATACGGTTGTAAATATTGCGCTCTGCATAGAAAACTTCGAGCATCTGCGAGATGCTTTCCATATGTTCCATCTCATAATCCTGATACATGGTCAGTTCAATTGCAGAAAATTCGATCGGCCGTTTGTCTTTTCTTACGATCACCGGATGAAATTCGTTGTGGCGGATTTCATCAAAAAACCATGCAATGTGGTTTGCAAGATGGTGGATTTCATCATCGGTACAGGCCAAAAGAGACTGATCTGCATCCATCCCGGCCCGGTATGCCAGTTCGGATGCAACAAGCGGACTGACACCGGTAAATGTTGTATAGATCGCTTTGCAGATGGACATCGGTTTTGCTTTAATGGCATCGCAGATCTGTGTGGCATCCATAGTCATGGCATTGAATTTGTCCTCCTGTGTGGCAGGAATAAAATACGGGCGGCCCGGAAGCACTTCGCGCAGGGAACTTACGGCGGAAGAGACATGCTTGATGCTGTCGATTATGGTGCCGTCCTCATCGCAAAAGATAATATTGGAATGTTTTCCCATCAATTCAATGACAAGGGTTTTGTGACAGAGATCCCCCATTTCATTCAGGTGTTCTATCTTCAGATGGATGATGCGCTCCATATGGGGCTGGGTAATGCTTATGATCCGCCCGTTTGCGATATGTTTGCGCAAAACCATACAAAATGTAGGTGCCTGCAGGGGACTTGTCTTGTTGGTGTCCGTCAGATATAAAAAAGGAAGGGAAGCGTTTGCCGAAATGGATACGCGGAACTGTCCGCTGCTTCCTTTGCATGTCAAAAGCAGCTCGTCATTTTCGGGCTGCGCAATTTTACTGATTTTTGTATTTAAAATCGTCTGGTTCAGTTCATGGACTAAACCTGCGATTACGATTCCGTCAAAAGCCATGGAAATTCTCCTGTTCATGATTATAGTGTTTTTCAAACTCATGAATCATTATAGTAATTTCCACGTCTTTTGTCTATATGCAGAAAGTGGATATCTTTTGTATACATTTTTTGCAAGAACATTTGACGAAACGGCAAAGAAGCATTATAATACATTTATCTATGCATAGATATGTGCATGATATTTGGGAGAAAGTAAAATGATTAAAAGCATGACCGGATTTGGGCGCTGTGAGATTGCAGATGAAAAACGCAAATTTACCGTGGAACTGAAATCCGTAAATCACCGGTATCTTGATGTAAACATGAAGATGCCGAAAAAGTTAAATTTTTTTGAGAGTGCAATCCGCAGTCTGTTAAAAAAATATATTGAACGAGGCAAAGTGGATCTGTATATTTCCTATGAGGACTATACGGAGGACAATTATGCACTTAAGTATAATGAGGGACTTGCCGGTGAGTATTTAAAATATCTGAATGCCATGGCAGAAACATTCCATCTGGAAAATGATGTGCGGGTAAGCACACTGTCCCGTTATCCGGATGTCTTTGTTATGGAAGAACAGGAAATGGACGAAGAAGAGCTCTGGAATGGACTAAAAAAGGCAATCTGCGGAGCATGTGAACAATTCGTTGAGACCCGTATCCGGGAAGGCGAGAACTTAAAGAAGGATCTCTGTGAGAAGTTAGATGACCTGCTTGCCGGAGTGGATTTCATTGAGGAGCGTTCTCCGCAGATTATGCAGGAATACCGCAGCCATCTGACGGAAAAGATCCAGGAACTTTTGGGAGATACCCAGATCGATGAGGGAAGAATTGCGACAGAGGTTACGATCTATGCAGACAAGGTGTGTGTGGATGAAGAAACCGTGCGTCTGCGCAGCCATATTACCTCGATGAAGGAGACACTTTCAGAGGGCGGTCCGGTAGGACGCAAACTCGATTTTATTGCACAGGAGATGAACCGTGAAGCAAATACGATTCTCTCAAAGGCAAATAATATTGAAATTTCAGATGTGGGAATTAATCTGAAGACCGGAATCGAAAAGATCCGCGAACAGATCCAAAATATAGAATAAAGGAAGCGCGTTATGGAACAGAAAGGAAAGTTAGTTGTTATTTCCGGATTTTCCGGAGCGGGCAAAGGAACTCTGATGAAAGCACTGCTGGCAGCACATCCAGACAGGTATGCACTGTCGGTTTCCGCAACTACCAGAGATCCGAGACCGGGAGAAAAAGATGGTGTGGATTATTTTTTTGTGACGGACGAAACGTTTGATTCCATGATTCAGAAGGATGATTTTTTAGAATATGCAAAATATGTCAGCCACTCTTATGGAACTCCTCGTTCTTATGTGGAGGAAAATTTAAATCTCGGAAAGAATGTAATTTTAGAGATTGAGATACAGGGAGCATTAAAAGTAAAAGAAAAAATAAAAGATGCTGTCCTGATGTTTGTTACGGCACCGGATGCCGGGACACTGCGTGACCGTCTGGTCGGACGCGGTACAGAGACTCCGGAGGTCATTGCGGCACGGCTTGCACGTGCATGTGAGGAATCCGAAGGAATTGAAAATTATGATTATTTAGTGGTAAACGATACGGTGGATCACGCATCGGCTTTGATTGATCAGCTGATCTGTGATGAGCAGTCACAAAATACCGGAAGGGATCAGGAGTATCGGGTATCTGCTAATATAGATTTTATTAATCAAATGAGAGAAAATCTCAAAAGCTTTTCGAAAGGAGAATGAATATGATACATCCATCTTATGTTGAATTAATGAAAGTTGTAAATGACGAGGGCGAAATCGGTGAAGAACCGGTGGTAAACAGCCGTTACTCCATTGTTCTTGCCACAGCAAAGCGTGCAAGACAGATCATTGCCGGAGCAAAACCACTGATTGATGATCCGGTCTGCAACAAGCCACTTTCCATTGCCGTGGAAGAGTTATACCGCGGAGAAGTAAAGATTGTACCTGGAGAGGACGAAAACTAAGAAATACCAAAAGGGAGTGACAGCTGTCATTCCCTTTTTCAAGTGAGAGGTTATATGAAATTATTATTTGTTTCACTCGGATGTGACAAAAATCTGGTAGATTCCGAGTACATGATCGGTATGCTTACCAGTCATGGAATTGAACTGACGGATAATGAAACGGAAGCGGATATCATTATTGTCAACAGCTGCTGTTTTATCGGCGATGCAAAAGAAGAAAGCATTAACACCATTCTGGAAATGGCAGAGCAGAAAAAAACAGGCTGCTGTAAATCACTCATTGTCACCGGCTGCCTGACACAGCGTTATCAGGATGAAGTGAAAAAAGAAATACCGGAAGTAGATGCTATTTTAGGAACCAATTCCTATGATTCCATTGTAGAGGCACTCGAGGAGACCCTGCAGCATAAATTTTATAAAAATTTTCATACGCTCAGCGGACTGCCGCAGCTGTCGACCAAACGGACGGTTACGACAGGCGGACATTATGCATATCTGAAAATTGCAGAGGGATGCAACAAAAACTGCACCTACTGTGTGATCCCGTCTGTGCGCGGACGTTACCGCAGTGTTCCGATGGACGAGCTGGTTACGTCAGCAGAAGAACTGGTTGCAGGAGGCGTAAAGGAACTGATCCTTGTTGCGCAGGAGACAACGCTTTACGGTGTGGATCTGTATGGGAAAAAATGCCTGCATGAATTGTTAGACCGCCTGAACGGGATTTCCGGCCTGTTCTGGATTCGTATTATGTACTGTTATCCGGAGGAAATCTATGAGAAACTGATCGATTCCATGATTAAGGATAAAAAGGTCTGTCACTATCTGGACATGCCGGTCCAGCACTGTAACGATACAATTTTGCAGCGCATGGGAAGAAAAACAAATAAAAAGGAACTGATCGAGAGAATCCATTATTTGAGAAAACGTGTCCCAGATATCACTTTGCGAACCTCTTTGATCTGCGGATTCCCGGGGGAGACAAAAGAGCAGCACGAAGAACTGATGCAGTTTGTCAATGATATGGAATTTGACCGTCTCGGAGCGTTTACTTATTCCGCGGAGGAAGGAACACCGGCAGCGGAAATGCCGGATCAGGTGCCGCAGGAACAAAAAGAGGAATGGCAGGCAGACGTCATGGAACTTCAGGAAGAAGTGATTTTTGACAAGAATGAAGCCATGAAAGGTACGGTTTTGTATGCGTTTATTGAAGGACAGGTTGCGGATGAAAATAATACCTACGTCGGCAGAACCTACCGGGATGCGCCAAATGTAGACGGATATATTTTTATCAATACGGACGAAGAACTTTTAACCGGAGATATTGTAAAGGTGGAAGTTACCGGTGCGTATGAATATGACCTGATCGCTACGATCGTAAAATAGGAGGAACAATTATGAATTTACCAAATAAATTAACAACTTTCCGTGTGATTCTTATTCCGTTTTTTGTATTTTTCCTGTTAGCTCCATACTTTGAAGGATACGGAAATTACATTGCGCTTGTTATTTTTATTGTCGCAAGCCTGACGGATTTTCTGGATGGAAAAATTGCAAGAAAGTACAATCTTGTAACAAATTTCGGAAAGTTTATGGACCCGCTGGCAGACAAGCTTCTGGTCTGCTCTGCACTGATCTGTTTGATTGCACTTGACAGAATTCCGGCATGGATTGTTATTGTGATTATTTCCCGCGAGTTTATTATCAGTGGATTCCGTCTGATTGCTGCAGACAATGGTGTAGTGATCGCTGCAAGCTACTGGGGCAAGTTTAAAACCGCATCCCAGATGGTCACCGTGATTCTTCTGGTACTGAATATTCAAAATACGGTATTTACAGTACTCGGAACGGTATTTATTTATATTTCCCTGGTACTTACCGTCGTATCTCTGATTGATTATATCGCAAAAAACAAAGAAGTATTAAAGGATCAGAACTAATGAAAATTGACAGACTTCTGGCAGAACACCAGCTGCTGGTGACGACAGCCGAGAGCTGTACCGGAGGACTGGTAGCGTCTGCTCTGGTAGATATTCCGGGAATTTCCGATTATTTTAAAGAGGGATATATCACTTATGCTCCCGAAGCAAAAGAAAAGATACTGGGCGTATTGCCGGAGACCATTTCCGATTATGGTGTCGTGAGTGAACAGACCGCACAGGAGATGGCGGAAGGTGCTGCAAAACAGGCACACGCGGGATGTGCGGTGGCTACAACGGGGGTTGCCGGACCCGGGGGAGGAACTTTAAAGACTCCGGTGGGAACGGTCTGTTTTGGATGTTTTGTGCAGGGAAAGATATTTTCCGGGACAGAACATTTTACCGGTACAAGAAGTGAAATAAGACATGCGGCTGCGGCATATGCCATTGCATTTCTGGAGCGGTGTATCATCAAAACATATGGAGGAACCTTATGCGAATCATAGCAGGAACAGCGCGCAGCCTGCCGCTGAAAACAATTGAGGGGCTGGAAACGCGCCCGACAACAGACAAGATCAAAGAGACATTATTCAATATGCTGCAGAATGATGTGCCGGGATGTTATTTCCTGGATCTGTTTGCGGGCAGCGGTCAGATCGGGTTAGAAGCAATCAGCCGCGGAGCTTTGTATGCGGTTTTTATTGAGAATAACCGGAAAGCGGCCAAATGCATTGAAGATAATATTGCATTCACAAAATTTACGAAGGAATCCAGACTGCTTACCACGGATGTGATCAGCGGAATCAGCAGTCTGGAGGGAAAATATACATTTGATATTATTTTTATGGACCCGCCATACCGGCAGGGACTTGAAGAAGATGTGCTGCGTTTCCTTTCAAAATCAAGTGTGTTGAAACCTGACACCATGATTATTGTGGAAGCATCGCTGGATACGGATTTTTCTTATCTGGATGAGCTGGGATTTTCCGTGATAAAGTTCAAAAAATATAAGACAAACATGCATGTCTTTATTCAACAGAAGAGGGTATAACAAACATGAAAAAAGCAATTTATCCGGGAAGTTTTGATCCACTGACATTCGGACATATGGACATCATCAACCGTGCTTCAAGAATTGTGGATGAGCTGGTCGTCGGAGTGCTCAACAATAGCGCAAAAAATTCGTTGTTTTCTTTAGAAGAACGTGTTAGTATGATAGAAGAAATGACAAAGGATATTCCAAACGTTACGGTGGCGTCCTTTGAAGGTCTGCTGGTAGAGTTTATGAATAAAATAGATGCTACCATTATCGTGCGTGGGCTTCGTGCAGTGACAGATTTTGAGTACGAGCTGCAGATCGCACAGGCGAACCATGTGCAGGATTCTAATATTGAAACCATTTTCCTGACAAGTGATCTTTCTTATTCCTATTTAAGTTCGACAATTGTCAAGGAATTTGCGTCCTACGGTGGAGATATTTCCAACTTTGTACCGGAACGTTTTATTGAACGGATTTATAAGAAATATGAGAACAGATAGGAGAGATTTTCACTATGAGCAGTAAGATGGAACAGATTATTGAGGAAATCGAAGAGTATATTGATGGCTGTAAATTCCAGCCGCTCTCAAGTACAAAGATTATTGTCAACAAAGAAGAATTAGAAGAACTTATTGCGGAACTTCGCGCCAAAACACCGGAAGAAGTAAAGCGTTATCAGAAGATTATCAGCAATAAGGAAGCAATTTTAGCAGATGCACAGGCGAAGGCGGATCAGATCATTGCACAGGCACAGGTGCAGACCAACGAACTTGTCAGCGAGCATCAGATTATGCAGCAGGCATATGCACAGGCAAATGAAGTTGTTATGATCGCAACCAAGCAGGCCCAGGAAATTTTAGACAATGCTACCAATGAGGCAAACAGTCTGCGTGTCAGTGCCATGGGATATGCGGATGACCAGCTGCATGAGATCGAGGAGGTTTTGTCTAATTCCATCGAGACTTCTCAGGCGCGGTATGACAGTCTGATTTCTTCACTGCAGGGGTTCCTTGATGTAGTGACAAAGAACCGGGCACAGCTGTTTCCACAGACAGAAGCAGCAGAGGAGGCAGCCGCTTCTGCCGGACAGGCAGCAGAGTCTGCAGAGGAGCCGCAGATTACCAATATTTCAGCTTCAGATGAGGATGCCCAGGAAGAGTAAAGGAATACAGCATCCAACGGTTAACAGTAAGAGGATTATTTTCTGTAATACATAGTTCCGGAGCGAGAGGCCGGTCTGGTGAAGGATGGAAGAGACCTGAAAAATGCCGGACAATCCTCCCCATGACAGGAATAACACTGCCAGAAGAGATTTTATCTGTCTGGTGCAGGCAGAGGTGGAAAGCAGCGCAACACCGTTTGTAACTTCTAAGAATCCGGTGGCGGCCAGCGAAAACCAATGTGCCGGAAATGGCAGTGTCTGTAGCATTTCGCAGAAAATGGAAAACAGGATGATATAGCCGCATATTTTGATCAGGGTTTCAAATCCGTGAATGATGCCGGCATCAATGATTTGCATATCCATATGAAATCTTGATGCCGTTTCTTTTTGTGTAGAAGAAGGGGTTCTGTGATATAATAACAGCATACTCATTCCATACAAAAACGGAATGCCATAGATCAGAAAAACGTATACAGGAGATAACGGAAGCTGCAAAATTTCCTGAATGGCGGTTATGACAAATACGGGACTTAAGTTGTTTGTAAAGCAGCATAAGGCAGAGGCTTTTTCCCGGGAAATATAGTTACTGCTGTAAAAGTCGGCAGTCAGTTTGCAGCCGATGGGAAATCCGAATAAAAAACCACACAATACGATGTAGCAGGTAGAAAATTTTTTCGGAAGAATTTCACTGCGCAGAATGACATACGAGAGGACGCAAAAAGGAAGCAGCGTCGGAAGAATCTGCGTAAACCACAGCCGCAGTCCTTGTTTTGATGCCGAAACTGCTGCGTGGGGGAAACAGATAAAAAACAAAAACAGTATGCAACAGAGAAAAATAAATACAAATTTTTTCATGATACAGTTTATGTGAGACAGGAGGAGTATATGAGTACATTAGAGCATTTATATCCGGAAAGGGTATTTTATTATTTCAAGCAGATCGCAGCAATTCCACATGGATCGGGAAACACCAAAGCGATCAGTGATTACCTGGTAAAATTTGCAAAAGAACACGCACTGACCTGGTATCAGGATGAAGCAAACAATGTGGTTCTTGTCAAGGAAGCATCCAAAGGCTATGAAAAGGCTCCGGCGATTATCATTCAGGGACACATGGATATGGTCTGTGAAAAAGAAAAAGACTGTAATCTTGACATGGATAAAGAAGGACTGCGCTTGTATGTAGATGGAGATTTCCTGAAGGCAGAAGGGACAACGCTTGGCGGAGATGACGGAATTGCAGTGGCATATGCGCTGGCAATTTTGGAATCAGATGAAATTTCCCATCCGAAATTAGAAGTTGTGATTACCGTGGATGAAGAAATCGGAATGCTGGGGGCGGCTGTCATGGATCTGTCTATGCTGACCGGACATACCATGTTAAATATTGACAGTGATGAAGAGGGGATTTTCCTGACCGGCTGTGCGGGCGGTATGGCATTAAATGTTTCCATTCCCGTAACCCGTGTCAGACAGACGGGAAAGAAACTTTCTCTTATTGTGACCGGGCTTTCCGGCGGACATTCCGGTAGTGAGATCGATAAAGAACATGGAAATGCAGATCTTTTGATGGGACGCCTGCTGTATGGAATCTTTTCGCGTTCCCCGTTTGGAATTCTCACTTTGCATGGTGGGTTAAAGGACAATGCAATTCCAAGAGAATGTGAGGCAGAAATCCTGATTCCGGCAGAAAATACGCAGATTGTCTGTGAATATGTAAAAGAACTGAATGAAATATTAAAAAAAGAACTGGTGGAAACAGATCCGGGCGTGCAGGTGCTGATAGAAGAACAGGGCAATGCTGAAGCGGAAATATTAGATTATCATTCGGTAAGCCGTGTGATTTTTTATCTGCGCAATGTGCCAAACGGAATTCAGCATATGAGCCAGCTGTTAAACGGTCAGGTAGAAACTTCCTTAAATCTTGGAATTCTGGAATTAAAAGAAGATGCCTTGACGTCGCTTACTTCGATCCGAAGCAGTGTAAAAACCCGCAAAGAAGATCTGTGTGCACGTGTTACGATGCTTGTGGAGATGCTTGGAGGAGAAGCAGAAGTGGAAGGTGATTATCCGGCGTGGGAGTATCGCACGGATTCTGCGCTGCGTCCGCAGGTAGAAAAAGTATACGAAGAGCTGTTTCATAAAAAACCTGTATTTTCCACGATTCATGCAGGGCTGGAGTGTGGCCTTCTTTCTGAAAAAATTCCGGATCTCGACTGCGTTTCTTTCGGACCGGACAATTTTGACATTCACACGCCAAAAGAGCATTTATCCATTTCTTCTACCGGAAGAGTATGGGATTTCCTTGTTGCATTTCTGCAGCAGGCAAACGTATGATTCGCCTGGACAAATTCCTGTCGGATTCCGGCGTCGGCACACGCACGGATGTGAAAAAACGAATCCGCGAGGGACGAATTACGGTAAATGATGCGGTGGCAAAGAAACCGGATCTTAAGGTTGATCCGGAACAGGATCAGATTCTGTTTGATCATCGTCCGGTGATTTATGAGAAGTATTCCTATTATCTCTTTCATAAACCGGCGGGCTGTGTGACGGCAAGATGTGACCGGTTAAACCGGACGGTTATGGATTTCTTCCCGGAGTCCATGCGAAAAGAGTTTGCACCGGTCGGAAGACTGGATAAGGATACGGAAGGTTTTTTGCTGATTACAAATGACGGAGAACTCACGCATCGCCTGCTGTCACCGGCATACCATGTCAAAAAAACGTATTTTGTACAGGTAGATCAGAAAATTCCGGATACGACGGCAGGACAATTTGCAGAGGGCGTGGACATCGGCGATGAGAAGCGCACACTTCCGGCAGATCTCAAAATCCTTGGGGACCGTGAGGCGGAACTTACGATTTCGGAAGGCAGATTTCATCAGGTGAAGCGTATGTTTGCGTCGGTTGGATGTAAGGTGACATATCTGAAACGGATCTCCATGGGAACACTTACACTTGGAACATTAGAAAAGGCAACTTACCGTAAACTTACGGAACAGGAACTGGCTTCCCTGAAAAAAGAAGCGGAAAATAAACAATCATCAGGAGTATAAAATTATGTACGAAGGGTATCTGCCGATTTCAAAACAGGATATGCAGGAACGCGGGATTAAACAGCTGGATTTTGTATATGTGTGCGGAGACGCATATGTAGATCATCCGTCTTTTGGTCATGCAATCATTGCCAGACTGCTGGAGGCACATGGCTATACGGTGGGAATCATTGCGCAGCCGGACTGGAAGGATGATGCTTCTATTTCCGTGCTTGGCGTTCCAAGACTTGGCTTTTTGGTTTCTGCCGGAAATATGGATTCTATGGTGAATCATTATTCGGTATCCAAAAAACGCCGTGCAACCGATTCCTATACCCCGGGAGGCGTAATGGGAAAGCGACCGGATTATGCGACCGTGGTGTACTGTAATCTGATCCGGCATACATACAAGAAGACCCCGATCATTATCGGTGGAATTGAAGCCAGTCTGCGCCGTCTGGCACATTATGATTACTGGTCCAACAAGGTGAAACGTTCGATCCTGCTTGATTCCGGTGCAGATCTGATTTCTTACGGAATGGGAGAACACAGTATCATTGAAATCGCAGATGCATTGAATGCCGGAATCGATGTGCATGATATTACCTTTATTGACGGAACCGTATTTAAAACAAAAAAACGTGATCTGATCTATGATGCCATCGAGTTACCGGATTATGATGAGATCAAAGAAAATAAGCGTTCGTTTGCGCAGAGTTTTTATAAGCAGTACTGCAATACGGATCCATTTTCCGGAAAGCGCCTGTTTGAGCCTTACGGTGGAACCACATTTGTTGTACAGAATCCACCGGCAAAGCCATTGACACAGACGGAAATGGATGAAGTCTATGCACTTCCGTATATGCGGAATTATCATCCGTCATATGAAAAAGACGGAGGGGTTCCTGCGATCCGGGAGATTAAGTTTTCCCTGATCAGCAACCGCGGATGTTTTGGCGGATGCAGTTTCTGTGCGCTGACGTTTCATCAGGGCAGAATTATTCAGACGAGAAGCCACGAGTCGATCATTGATGAGGCAAAACAGATCATTCAGGAACCGGACTTCAAAGGGTATATCCATGATGTCGGAGGACCTACGGCGAATTTCCGTGCACCGGCATGTAAAAAGCAGATGACGAAGGGAGCCTGTCCGACGAAACAGTGCCTGTTCCCAAAACCATGTAAGAATCTGGAAGTAGATCATAAGGATTACATTGCCCTTTTGAAAAAGCTGCGGGTGCTTCCGGGTGTGAAAAAAGTATTTATCCGTTCGGGTATCCGGTTTGATTATCTGATGTATGATAAGGATCGTACATTTTTGCGGGAACTGTGCGAGCATCATGTGAGCGGGCAGTTGAAGGTGGCACCGGAACATATCAGCAATACCGTTTTACAGAAACTGGGAAAGCCAAGTGTGGAAGTGTATAACAGTTTTGTAAAAGCGTATAAAGATATGAATAAAAAAATCGGAAAAGAGCAGTATCTTGTGCCGTATCTGATGTCTTCCCATCCGGGATCGACGCTGAAAGAAGCGGTTGAACTAGCAGAGTATCTGCGGGATTTAGGTTACATGCCGGAACAGGTACAGGATTTTTATCCGACACCGTCAACGATTTCTACCTGCATGTATTATACAGGACTGGACCCGCGGACAATGGAACCTGTATATGTGGCAACCAATCCGCATGAAAAAGCCATGCAGCGTGCACTGATCCAGTATCGCAACCCGAAAAATTATGATCTGGTACATGAAGCATTAATCAAAGCAGGACGTCAGGATCTGATCGGATTTGATTCCAAATGTCTGATTCGTCCGCGCCGGCCGAAAAAAGACGCGGGTACTTCCTACCGGTCATCCAGACAGGGAAAGAAGGCACCGGCAGGCAAGGCTGCTGCCGGAAAGATGGTGGCCGCAAAACACAAAAAGAAAACCATCCGCAACATCCATAAAAAGAAGTAGGAAACGTTATGAAAACATTTACCATCGGCACGAATGATGCCAACCAGCGGTTTGATAAATATTTAAAAAAACTGCTGCCCAATGCATCGGTCAGTTTTTTATATAAGATGCTTCGAAAAAAGAATATTACTTTGGACGGAAAAAAAGCGACCGGGAAGGAGACGCTGCAAAAAGGCGCGCAGGTAGCAGTGTTTTTCAGTGATGAAACACTGCATAAATTTATGCAGGATACAAAAAAACTGCAGGAAGAGTTTCATATGCTGCAGCGTCTGCCAATGAAGGGGCTTTCCATCATTTATGAAGATACGGATATTCTCATCGCGGATAAGCCATACAATATGCTTTCCCAGAAAGCAAAAGAACAGGATCTGTCGGCCAATGAATATCTGCTCGGCTATCTGATCCGGAGCGGGGCACTTTCTCTGGAGACATTCGGCACGTTTCGTCCGTCAGTGTGCAACCGGCTGGACCGCAATACGACAGGACTTCTTCTGATGGGCAAAACGCTTGCCGGCGCGCAGATGCTTTCCGAGGGGCTGCGGGAACGTACCATTCATAAATTTTACCGTGCCATTGTATCCGGGAACGTTACAAAACCGGTACATCTGTCCGGATGGCTTATCAAAGACGAACATACCGATCAGGTAAAGATTCTGACACAGGAACAAAAAGATGCTGTACGGATTGAGACTTCTTATACGTCCGTACAGGCGAAAGGAACATGCAGTCTGTTGGAAATCTGCCTGATTACCGGAAAAACACATCAGATTCGTGCACATCTGGCATCTGTCGGTCATCCGGTTATCGGAGATCGCAAGTATGGGGACCCGTCAGTGAATCACAAATTTTATGGTACCTTTCATGTGGATCATCAGCTGCTTCATGCGTATCGTCTGGAATTTCCGGACGGAAGAGTTTTTACTGCTCCGATGCCCGAAATATTTAAAGAAATTATGGAAAAGGAGCGTGGATAGCAGATGCCGACCTGGAATTCAAGGGGACTGCGCGGATCAACACTGGAGGATCTTTTAAACCGTACAAACGAAAAATATGCACACAACGGTCTGGCGCTGATCCAGAAGATCCCGACACCGATTACTCCTATTAATATTGATAAAGAAACCAGACACATCACACTTGCCTATTTTGAACAGAAAAGTACCGTGGATTATATTGGAGCTGTACAGGGAATTCCGGTGTGTTTCGATGCAAAAGAATGCAACACCGACACCTTTCCGCTTGCCAATGTTCATCCGCATCAGGTGGCTTTTATGGAGCAGTTTGAAAAGCAGGAGGGAATAGCGTTTCTTCTGATCTCTTTTACGCACCGGGAGGAATTTTATTATCTGCGTTTTTCCGATCTGGAGAAGTTCTGGAACCGGGCTCTGGATGGTGGACGGAAAAGCTTTCGGTATGAGGAGCTGAATCCGGCCTATTTTCTGCCAAAGGTATCAGGGGTACTGATTCCCTATCTTCAGGTTCTCCAGAAGGATTTAGAGGACAGGGATTGACAATCTTTGGAATATTTCTTATAATAGCGTTGTTTCATGTGCTACCAAATTATCACGGTATCACTTTAAAATAGTAAAGCGAGAGGTTCGATTATGACAGACCAGATGTTACATACGCCGGACGGAGTCCGGGATATTTATAACGGAGAGTGCAAACAGAAACTACTGTTGCAGGAGAGATTACACGATGTATTGCGTCAATATGGATATCGTGATATTCAGACACCAACGTTTGAATTTTTTAATATTTTTGGAAAAGAAATTGGTACAACACCATCCAAAGATCTGTATAAGTTTTTTGACAAGGACGGAAGCACGCTGGTACTTCGTCCGGATTTTACTCCATCTATTGCAAGAAGTGCTGCAAAGTACTATACCGAGGATGATATGCCGGTAAAACTTTGTTATATGGGAAACACGTTTATCAATTCCAACGCGTATCAGGGACGCTTAAAGGAAACGACACAGTGCGGTGCGGAGCTGATCGGAGACGGAACGGTTGCCGCTGACGCAGAAATACTTGCCATGGTAGTGGAGTCCCTTCTTTCGAGCGGACTGAAAGAATTTCAGATCTCGGTGGGACATGCACAGTTTTTCCGCGGGCTGGCAGAGGCGGCAGGACTTGATGAGGAACAGCAGCAGGAATTAAGAGAACTGCTTGCCAATAAAAATTATTTCGGTGTGGAAGAAATGGTAGAGGGAATGCATTTAAATGACACGTTAAAGAAACTGTTTTCCCTTCTCGGAAGTTTTGAGACACAGGTAGAAGAACTTGCTGAGGCAAAGTCTCTTGCTTCGGATTACCCGAACATTCTTTCCGCAATTACTGATCTGGAAAAACTCGGATCGTTTCTGCGGTTATACGGAATTGAAAAATACGTTTCGTTTGAACTCGGAATCATCAGCAATTACCATTATTATACCGGTATTATTTTTGCAGGATATACGTTTGGAACGGGAGAACCTGTGGTAAAGGGAGGACGCTATGACAGGCTGCTTACATATTTCGGAAGAAAAGCACCGGCCATTGGTTTTGCCATTGTTGTGGACCAGCTTCTTTCCGCTCTTTCCAGACAAAAGATCACACTTCCGTCCGAGGAGAAAAATCAGATGATCGTTTACGCGGAAAGTAAGATTGCGGAAGCAGTAGAAAAAGCGAAAGAACTTCGCGCTCAGGGAATTTCGGTTTCTCTGATCCAGATGCAGGAAGGCCGGAGCAAAGATGATTATCTGAGCTATGCCATGAAGGATCACGTTTCAAAAGTAGAATTTATAGAGGAAGCATAGGAGGAGATCATGGAAAAAAAGAGATATCTGACGTTTGCACTGGGAAAGGGACGTCTGGCAAAAAAGACACTCGAACTGTTTGAAAAAATAGGAATCACCTGTGATGAGATCCGTGATCCGGATACCCGTAAACTGATCTTTGTCAATGAGGAACTTGGACTTCGGTTTTTCCTTGCCAAGGGACCGGATGTGCCTACATATGTAGAGTATGGTGCAGCCGATATTGGAATTGTCGGAAAAGACACGATTTTAGAAGAGTCGAGAAATATTTATGAAGTGCTGGATCTTGGATTCGGAAAATGCAAAATGTGCATCTGTGGACCGGAAAGTGCTGCGGAACTTTTGCAGCATCATGAACAGATCCGTGTGGCAACCAAGTATCCGCGGATTGCCAAAGATTATTTTTATAACAAAAAACATCAGACGGTTGAGATTATCAAGCTGAATGGTTCCATCGAACTTGCACCGATCGTTGGACTATCAGAGGTAATCTGTGATATAGTAGAGACAGGTACGACCTTGCGTGAAAACGGGCTGACGGTGTTAGAGGAAGTTTGTCCGCTTTCTGCACGCGTGGTCGTAAACCAGGTAAGTATGAAAATGGAAAATGAACGAATCACAAAACTGATCCGCGATTTGAAAAAAGTCATTTAGGAGGGACATCATGAGAATTTTAAAACTTACAGAGGATACCAGAAAAGATATTCTGCAGAATCTCTTAAAAAGAAGCCCGAATAATTACGGTGAGTTTGAAGGCCGTGTAAACGCCATTATTGAAGAAGTGCGAAATAACCGCGATCAGGCAGTTTTTAATTATACCAAGCAGTTTGACGGCGCGGACATCAATGCCGGCAATATTCTTGTAACAGAAGAAGAGATTGCCGAGGCCTATGAGCAGGTTGACACGACATTGCTTGCAGTGATCCGCAAGTCTCTTGTAAATATCAAAAAATATCATGAAAAACAGGTACAGAATTCCTGGTTTACGACAGAGGACGGTATCATTCTTGGACAGAAAGTTACCGCACTTGCAACGGTTGGTGTCTATGTTCCGGGCGGAAAGGCCGTGTATCCTTCTTCCGTACTGATGAATGTTCTTCCGGCAAAAGTTGCGGGAGTAGACCGTATTGTAATGTGTACGCCACCAGGCAAAGATGGAAAAGTATATCCTTCCACTCTGGTTGCAGCCAAAGAAGCCGGAGTTGATGAGATCTATAAAGTCGGTGGAGCACAGGCAATTGCTGCCATGGCATTTGGAACCGAAAGTGTGCCAAAGGTTGACAAGATTGTCGGACCGGGAAATATTTATGTCGCACTTGCCAAAAAAGCAGTGTTTGGTTATGTCAGCATTGATTCCATTGCAGGACCGAGTGAGATTTTAGTGCTTGCGGATGAGACTGCTAATCCACGCTATGTTGCAGCGGATCTGTTATCCCAGGCAGAACATGATGAGATGGCATCTGCAATTCTGATCACCACAAGCCAGAAACTTGCAGAAGAAGTATCTGCAGAGATTGATCAGTTTGTCGCAGAACTTTCCAGAAAAGAGATCATCCAGAAGTCCCTGGACAATTACGGATATATTCTTGTGGCAGATAATATGGAAGAAGCAATTGATACCGTAAATGCGATTGCATCCGAACATATGGAAATTGTCACAGCAGATCCGTTCCACGTAATGACAAAGATCCGCAATGCCGGTGCTATCTTTATCGGAGAGTATTCCTCCGAGCCGCTTGGCGATTACTTTGCCGGACCAAACCATGTTCTTCCGACAAACGGAACGGCCAAGTTCTTTTCCGCACTTTCCGTGGATGATTTTATTAAAAAGTCCAGCATTATTTCTTACTCACGGGAAGCGCTTGAAAAAGTACATAAAGATATTGAGCAGTTTGCAGAATGTGAGAAACTGACCGCACATGCAAACTCCATCCGCGTTCGGTTTGAGTAGTATATGGGAAAGAAAGTCTAAAAGGAGCAGATTATGGAAAAAAGACAGATCAGCACAACACGCAAAACAAAAGAGACGGACATTCAGGTGACTTTAAATCTGGATGGAAGCGGTATTTCCCATATTGAGACAGGCATTGGATTTTTTGATCATATGCTGGAGGGATTTTCCAAGCACGGTTTCTTCGATCTGCATATGGAATGTGATGGAGATCTTCAGGTTGACAGCCATCATACGATCGAAGACTGCGGAATCGTACTTGGAGATGCGATCAAAAAGGCATTGGGGGACAAAAGCGGAATCAAACGATTTGGAAGCTGTATCCTTCCGATGGATGAGACACTTGTTTTGTGTGCGGTAGATCTATCCGGACGTCCATATCTTGTATTTGACGGCGAATTTACTACGGAGCGTCTGGGAACACTTGATACCGAAATGATCCGTGAATTTTTCTATGCGGTCTCCTACAGTGCGGGCATGAATCTGCACATTAAGGTGTTAAGCCCCGGAAATAATCATCATATGGCAGAAGCGATGTTTAAGGCATTTGCCAGAGCTTTGGATGAAGCGGTTTCCCATGATCCGAGAGTAAAAGGAATTCTGTCAACGAAAGGAAGTTTGTAATACATGAAACAAAAAAACATTGTCGCGACGCTTTATTTAAAAGATGGTCATGCAGTAAGATCCATGACCGATTTTACGCCGGTAGATGCGAATGTTTATCGACTGTGCCAGTTATACAACGACAGTGGAGTTGACAAGATCATTATTTTTGACCTGTCTACCAGCGATGATGAGCATGAAAAGAATGTCAATACGATTCGAAACATCAATCGCAACATTGATATTAAAGTATGCGCAGGAGGAAACATTAACCGTCTGGAAGACATCAAAAAACTTTTGTTTGCGGGATGCCTTCAGGTGATTTTAAATGCTTCTAAGCCTTCGAGCATCGGACTGGCGGAGGAAGCCAGTGCACGTTTTGGCAAAGACCGGATTCTGCTCTCTATCAACAATGTGGATTTTATTTTTAAGAATCAGGATTCGATTGAAAATACATTCCATGAAGCACTGGTGTTAAATCCGGAAATTCTGGATGCACTGGAAAATCTGACCAACATTCCGTATGTGGTGGAACTTCCGGATTATAATTTTGACGAGATCGTAAGGCTGCTGAAGCGGGAAAAAATCCGAGGAATTGCGGGTCCGTTCATCAATGATACTTCAACGGATATTATGAAGTTAAAGTCTTCTCTGCTTCAGGAAGGCATCAATATGTATAATTTTGCACCGGATCTGTCCTGGGAGGATCTGAAACTGAATTCGGACGGAATGGTTCCGGTCATTGTGCAGGATTACCGTACAGATGAAGTGCTGATGCTTGCATACATGAACAAAGAGGCGTTTGATACGACAATTAATCTCGGGAAAATGACCTACTGGAGCAGAAGCCGTGATGAACTCTGGACCAAAGGCCTGACATCCGGGCATTTCCAGTATGTGAAATCCCTGACGGCTGACTGCGACTTTGATACGATCCTTGCAAAAGTCTCCCAGGTAGGGGCTGCCTGTCACACCGGAAACCGTACCTGTTTTTTCAATAGCATCGTACAAAAAGAGTATGTTGAGAAAAATCCGCTGAAGGTACTTGAGAGCGTGTATGATATTATCAAGGAACGTAAAGCACATCCGCAGGATGGTTCCTATACCAATTATCTGTTTGGGAAAGGAACCGATAAGATATTGCAGAAACTTGGGGAAGAGTGTACGGAAATTGTAATTGCAGCGAAAAATCCGGAACCGGAAAACATCAAATACGAGATTTCCGATTTTCTGTATCACTGTATGGTGCTTATGGTGGAAAAAGGCATTACCTGGGAAGAGATTGCCAATGAACTTGCCCAGCGATAAAAAATAAATGTTAAGAGGTATCTATGAGAAAACTAGCTTTAAGTGACGAGATTCTGATGCAGATTGAAAAACCTGCACGCTATATCGGTAATGAGCTGAATTCTGTAGTAAAAGATGACACATCGCAGATTCGTTTTGCGATGTGTTTTCCTGATGTATACGAAATTGGTATGTCACATCTTGGAATTCAGATCCTATACGACATGTTTAACCGCAGAGAGGACACCTGGTGTGAACGTGTCTATTCTCCATGGCCGGATCTGCATAAAATTATGAAGGAGCAGAATATTCCGCTGTTCGGACTTGAATCCCAGGAACCGATCAAAAACTTTGATTTTGTCGGTCTGACTCTGCAGTATGAGATGTGCTACACCAATATTTTACAGATTCTGGATCTGGCACAGATTCCGCTTCTTTCGGCTGACCGTGGGGACGAAGACCCGATTGTTTTAGGTGGAGGACCATGTTCTTATAATCCGGAACCGATTGCAGACTTTTTTGATTGTTTTTATATTGGAGAAGGGGAGACACAGTATGATACATTTTTAAATCTCTATAAGTCGATGCGGGCATCCGGACAGTATTCAAGAAAGGCATTTCTGCATGAGGCGGCAAAAATAGAGGGCATTTATGTCCCGTCGCTGTATGAAGTCCGTTACAAAGAAGATGGCACGATAGCGGCATTTACTCCTGTTTATGATGATATTCCGGCAACCATCAAAAAGCAGGTGGATATGGATCTGACCGGCTCGGTTTATCCGGAAAAACCGGTGGTTCCATTTATCAAAGCAACACAGGATCGCGTGGTGCTTGAAATACAGAGGGGCTGTATCCGCGGATGCCGTTTCTGTCAGGCCGGCATGATTTACCGGCCAAACCGGGAAAAGGGCGTAAAACGACTGAAAGAACTTGCACAAACCATGCTTGCATCGACCGGCTATGAAGAGATTTCCTTAAGTTCTCTCAGTTCATCGGATTATTCCGATCTGGAGGAACTGATCAATTTCCTGATTGAGGAGTGTGACAAAAAACATGTCAATATTTCCCTGCCATCCCTTCGTATTGATGCCTTTTCCCTTGATATTATGCAGAAAGTGCAGGACATCAAAAAAAGCAGTCTGACATTTGCCCCGGAGGCAGGTTCCCAGAGACTGCGAAATGTCATCAATAAAGGCCTGACGGTTGACAATATTCTGACCGGTTCCCATGATGCGTTTGTCGGCGGCTGGAATAAGGTCAAGCTTTATTTTATGCTTGGACTTCCAACGGAAACAGAAGAAGATATGCGGGCGATCCCGGAACTGGCAAACGAGATTGCCGCTTTGTATTATGACACCGTGCCAAAGGAACAGAGAAACGGAAAATGCCAGATTACGATCAGTACTTCCTTTTTTGTACCGAAACCTTTTACCCCGTTCCAGTGGGCTACCATGTTAGACCCATCGGATTATCTGGCGCGTGCAAAGATTGTCAATGATCATGTAAAGGAACAGTTAAACCACAAGAGTATCCGTTACAACTGGCATGAAGCCGATGTGACGGTATTGGAAGGAATCCTTGCGCGCGGAGACCGTAAGATTTCAAAAGCAATTCTTTATGTGTATGAACACGGCGGATTTTTCGATGCGTGGTCGGAATTCTTTCACTATGATCTGTGGCTGGAGGCATTTGCTGCATGTGGCATTGATATTGATTTTTATACCAAGAGAGCACGAAGCGATGATGAAATTTTCCCGTGGGATTTTATTGATGTCGGTGTGACAAAGGCATTTATGCTGCGTGAATGGAAAACCGCGCTCAGTGAGACGGTGACACCAAACTGCCGGATGCGCTGTTCCGGATGTGGTGCAAGACAATTTGGAGGAGGTGTCTGCTTTGAAAATCAGAATTAAATTTCGAAAATGGGGTGTCATGAAATTCATCGGACACCTGGATATGATGCGCTATTTTCAGAAAGCGGTCCGGCGTGCAAAGATTGATATCCGTTATTCGGAAGGATATTCTCCGCATCAGATTATGTCCTTTGCGGCGCCGCTTGGAGTCGGAATCACAAGCGATGGCGAATATTTTGATATTGAAGTCAATGAATCCATGACATCTAAGGAGGCAGTCGCTGCACTGAATGAAACCATGGTAGATGGTGTGGAGGTTACTTCCTATGTGAAACTGCCGGATAAAGCGAAAACCGCGATGTCAATTGTGGCAGCAGCGGATTACCGGCTGAGCTATAAAGAAGGGTACGAAAGTCCGTTTTCAACGGAAGAATGGAAAAGAATCGTCAAAGAACGGTTTTTGGACAGCCCACAGTTTACCATTATCAAAAAGACGAAAAAAAGTGAACGGGAAGTGGACCTAAAACCATTGGTATACGCGTTTTCCGTTGAAGAGGAGCAGGGACGCCCGGCATTTTTCCTGCAGGTTTCTACGGGCAGTGTGGATAATATCAAACCGGAACTGGTACTTTCATCGGTTTATCAGCTTTGCGGACTGGAATACTGCGAATCCGCAATCCAGATCCACCGGCTCGAAGTTTATGCGAGGGATGAACAGGGGCAGCTGGTTGGGCTTTCCGGCATGGGAGAGGAAATTGTTTAAATGAATCGGATCGTTGTCACAAAACTGGAACATCATCAGACAGAGTATCTTGCTTATCTGGTTTTGGATGAGAACCGGAAGCTGCAGGAACTTCAGGTTTTTGAACCGGAAGAAAATACTCTGCTGGATCATATTTATGTAGGATATGTAGAGAAGATTGTGCCCAATATTCATGCCGCTTTTGTGCGCATTGCGGATGGACAGAAATGCTATCTTCCGCTGAATGATGTGAAAAACCCGGTGTATACCAGAAAATTATCCAAAAAAGAAGCGCTCTGTGAAGGGGATGAGTTGCTGGTGCAGGTTGTAAAAGATGCGGTAAAAACCAAAGATCCGGTCGTAAGCACCAAGCTTGTAGTGCATGGACATTACTGTTTCCTTTCGACAGAGAATACCTGTCTTGGCGTTTCTAAAAAATTATCCCAGGAGGAATCAAAAAGACTGTCGGCTCTTTTAGAGAACACGTGTAAGGATCATGAAGCAGAAGGGTACGGGCTGGTATTCAGAACCAATGCAGGGGCGGTTCTGGAAACCGAATTATGCGAAGATATCGAGCTGGTGCAGAAAGAATACCGGGCTTTAAAGAAGACCGGTACACATCAGAATGCCGGAGATCTGGTGTACCGGAATCTCCCCGGCTATCTGGCGCGGTTAAAAGCAGAAAATTTTGAAAAAACAGATCTGGTTCTTACGGATGGTCAGGATCTGTATCAGGAGATCTGTGCATACCTTCCCCATCTTGTGGAAGAAAAGAAAGTGCAGCTTTACCGGGATGATGCGGTCAGTCTTTCGACTTTATATCATCTGCGGGGTAATATGCAGGAACTGCTTTCTTCCAAAGTATGGCTTGATTCCGGAGCCAATATTATCATTGAATCTCTTGAAACCCTGACGGTCATTGATGTAAACAGCGGAAAAAACCGGTCCCGCCGGGAAGAGGCTTTATTTGCGATCAATGTTGAAGCGGCAAAAGAGATTGCACGGCAGCTTCGTCTGCGCAACATTTCAGGGATGATCCTCGTGGATTTCATCAATCTGAAAAAGAAAGAACAGCAGCAGAAGCTGATTTCCGTTATTCGGGAGGAATTACAAAAAGATTCGGTTCCCGCAAATTTTATCGATATTACCAGACTTGGTCTGGTGGAACTGACCCGGAAAAAAGTATACAAATCTTTGCGTGAAATTTTATCATAAACAGCTTGACGAACAGGTGGTCATGTGCTATTATACACTAGTATGCCGCACAGTGAGGTAAAAGTTTGCTTATTGGCAACACCGTAACTGGCGAGTAATGATAAATAGGAGGTGCCATATGTACGCAATTATAGCAACAGGTGGTAAGCAGTACAAAGTATCTGAAGGCGATATCATTACCATTGAAAAGCTTGGCGTTGAAGCTGGTGAGAAGGTTACTTTTGATCAGGTTTTAGTTGTAGGCGGAGATGATCTCAAGGTTGGAGATCCAACAGTTGCAGGTGCAACAGTTGAGGCTTCTGTAGTTAAAGAAGGCAGAGCTAAAAAGGTTATCGTTTACAAGTACAAGAGAAAAACCGGATATCACAAAAAGAACGGACACAGACAGGCTTTCACACAGGTTAAGATTGAAAAAATTAACGGATAATGATAGCTATAACCGTTTATCAGAATTCAAAAGGACATAAGATGGGCTTTAAGTCAAAGGGACATGCAGGTTTTGCAGATTCCGGTTATGATATAATCTGTGCCGGGGTTTCAGCGCTGGTGATTAATTTCATCAATTCCGCTGAAGAGCTGTGTCATGCTGAGTACAGCCTTGATACAGACGAAGAGACAGGTATGATTGACTACAGACTTGACAAGCCGGCAACAGGTGATGTTGCGCTGCTTATGGATTCCATGATTCTGGGACTAAAAGGAATACAAAGAGACTATGGGAATGAGTACATCATTCTAGACTTCAAGGAGGTGTAAGACATGTTGAATATGAACCTTCAGTTTTTTGCTCATAAAAAGGGAGTTGGTTCTACAAAGAACGGACGTGACTCTGAGTCTAAGAGATTAGGCGCTAAGAGAGCAGACGGACAATTCGTAAAAGCTGGTAATATTCTTTACAGACAGCGTGGTACAAAGATTCACCCTGGTACAAACGTTGGTATCGGTGGAGATGATACATTATATGCTAAGGTTGATGGCGTATTAAGATTTGAGAGAGTTGGAAGAGATAAGAAACAGGCTTCCGTATATCCAGTAGTGAACGAATAAGATTTAAACCCCGACTTTTATTAGCCGGGGTTTTTATGTTGTAAATTAGCAGGAATATTGATTTATTTATTATTACTGTGTCTTATATAGATATAGTATAACAGATATAGCATAGTAATGATTTGTTATAAAGTATACTGAGTGTTTTATGCAGACATTCAGCATGAGGTGGAAAATTATGTTTGCAGATCGTGCAAAAATTATCATAAAATCAGGAAAAGGTGGAGATGGTCATGTATCATTCCGCCGTGAAAAATACGTGCCGAACGGTGGTCCGGACGGTGGTGACGGAGGAAAGGGCGGAGACGTTATATTTCTCGTGGATAAGGGAATCAACACCCTGACAGATTATCGTCACAGAAGAAAGTTTGCAGCAGAGCCCGGACAGGAGGGCGGCAAAAAGAACTGCCATGGAAAGAATGGTGAGGATCTTATACTTAAGGTGCCGGAGGGTACACTCATAAAGGATGCAGCAAGCGGAAAGGTCATAGCAGATATGTCCGGTGACAATACAAGGCAGGTGATCCTGCGCGGAGGAAAAGGCGGTCAGGGCAACCAGCACTATGCCACATCCACCATGCAGGCTCCTAAATATGCACAGCCGGGACAGGATGCAATAGAAATTGAGGTACAGCTTGAGCTAAAGGTGATAGCGGATGTAGGGCTTGTAGGCTTTCCAAACGTAGGAAAATCAACACTTCTGTCACGAGTTACCAATGCACAGCCAAAGATTGCCAACTATCATTTCACTACATTGCAGCCAAATCTTGGTGTGGTTGATATGGATGAGGGCTTTGGCTTCGTAATCGCTGATATCCCGGGGCTTATCGAGGGAGCATCAGAGGGCATCGGACTCGGTCATGAGTTTTTGCGTCATATAGAGCGTACTAAGGTGATGATACACATGGTTGATGCTGCCGGTACTGAAGGCCGTGATCCGGTTGCTGACATAAAGGCGATAAACAAAGAGCTTGAAGCATACAATCCACAGCTTCTCAAAAAGCCACAGGTCATTGCAGCCAACAAAATAGATGCCATAGCAGGAGACGAAAATGAGGTAATTTCGGCCTTAAGAGCCGAATTCGAGCCACAGGGCATAAAGGTATTCCCGATATCCGCAGTAAGCGGTAAGGGCCTTAAGGAGCTTTTGTACGAGGTGAAGAACCTGCTTGCAAATTGTCCTAAAGAGGTTACTGTATATGAGCCTGAGATTGATCCTGCACTTTCATTCTTTAAGGATGAGCCGTATGCGGTTGAGGTGGCAGCCGATGGTGCATATGAGATATCAGGTCCAAAGATTGAGAAAATGCTCGGATACACAAATATGGACTCAGAGAAGGGCTTTGCCTTTTTCCAGAGATTCTTGCGTGAGCAGGGTATCATCAAGGAGCTTGAAAATATGGGCATCGAGGATGGAGATACTGTCCGCATGTATGATTTCGAGTTTGATTATTACAAGTAAGGAGAAAGAGTATATATGAATTTATCAAGTAAACAGCGTGCATATTTAAGCAGCCTTGCAAGCACAATTAACCCTATTTTCAATATTGGAAAGGCATCGCTTACTCCGGAAATCATCGAGGCTCTTGATGCAGCACTTGAAAAGAGGGAGCTGATCAAGGTCGCAGTTCTTAAAAACTGCATAGATGATCCAAGAGAGATTGCAAGTGTAATCGGTGAGAGAACACACTCTGCAGTGGTTAAGGTAATAGGCAAAAAAATGATTTTTTACCGTCCGGCAAAGAAAAATCCAAAGATTAAGCTTCCGGAATAAGCCATGAAAACTGGGATTTTTGGTGGGGCATTTGACCCGATACACAAAGGTCATATATACATGGCACAAAAGGCGATGGAAGAGTATTCTCTTGACAGGATTCTGCTTGTTCCGTCAGGTCACTCGCCGAACAAGACTGAGAATGCAATGACAGCATTTAGCCACCGGTACAATATGTGTAAGCTGGCATCAGAAGCAGTGCCCGGTATTGAGGTGTCTGATATTGAGATAAAGGATGAGTCTACCAGCTATACGTATGTGACACTCCAAAAGCTAAAGGGGCTTTATCCGGAGGATGAACTGTATTTTATCATGGGTGGAGATTCGCTCGACTATTTTGAAACATGGATGAGACCTGATGTCATAGCCCGGACAGCAATTATTCTTGTTATGGTGAGAGAAAATTTTCCAAAGCTGCAGATGGAGGAAAAGATTGCTCATATCAAAAATCTGTTTCCTGCTGATATAAGGCTTTTGAGCTGTGACGGGATGGATGTGTCTTCTACGCAGGTAAGGGAGCTTTTAAAAGCAGAGTCAAAGGCTCTAGAGCACAGGAGCCTTGAGAGCACAGAAAAGCTTTTGGATGCTTCAGTTATGTCATATATACAGGCTAATAATTTATACAGGTGATAGAGTATGGAAGTAAAAGAAATAAAGAAAAAGCTAAAGAAAAGCCTTGATAAACAAAGGTATCAGCATACACTTGGAGTGATGTATACAGCCGGCTGTCTTGCTATGGCAAACGGTTATTCAATAGAAAAGGCAATGCTTGCAGGTCTGCTTCATGACTGTGCCAAGTGCCTTTCAACCGACAAGAAAATCGGACTCTGTGTAAAGAAAAATATAGACATAACAGAGGTAGAGATGTCAAACCCGGGGCTGTTACATGCAAAGGCAGGCATGGTGCTGGCTGAGGAAGAGTATGGCATTAAGGATGCGCAGATACTGCATGCCATAAGAGTGCATACTACAGGAGAAGCAGATATGGGGCTCCTTGACAAAATACTCTTTGTGGCAGATTATATTGAGCCAAACAGATGTGAAGCACCGAGGCTTGAAGAGATAAGAAAGCTTGCTTTTTCAGACCTTGATAGGACTGTTGCAGAGATATTGTATGATACAATCAATTTCCTTAACACAAAAAGTGGGGCAATAGATCCGACTACCCAGATTACTTACAATTATTATGCTAAATACAGAGACAACAGGGAGGAATAACTGCTATGCAGACAATTGATTTAGTTAAAAAGATAGTGGAAGCACTTGAAGACAAAAAGGCGGAGGATATCACAGTTCTCGACATAGGAGAGGTTTCTTCTATAGCAGACTACTTTATCATTGCAAACGGAAATAATGCAAATCAGCTCACAGCCATGGAGGATGCCGTGGATGAAGCTATGTATACAAACGGAGTTCATCAGAAGCAGGTAGAGGGAACAGGCAACTCTACATGGATTCTCATGGACTATCAGGATATTATCGTGCATCTGTTCTCTAAAGAAGACAGACAGTTCTATGATCTCGACAGAATATGGAGAGATGGAAAAGTGGTGGATGTACATTCACTGTAGTATTTATTCTATGATTAAGGAATTATAAATCGAAACCGGTAATTTAAAATATCGCACCCATATGCTGTGCTGTTTAGCATGGCATATGGGTGCGATATTTTTGCCATATTAGAAGAAACGGAATACTCCAAACACTTTGCCAAGTATTTCGCATTCAGGAACTATGATCGGATCCATTGTGTCATTCTCCGGCTGGAGGCGAATGTGACCATTCTCTTTATAGTAGGTCTTTACGGTAGCGGAATCATCTATAAGTGCTACAACCATGTCTCCGTTTGAAGCATCACTCTGCTGCTCGACGAGGATATTATCACCGTCGAAGATACCGGCATTAATCATGCTCTCGCCCTTGACTTTAAGCATAAATGACTGCTTATTTGGCATATATTCAGCAGGAACGGGAAAATAGGTTTCGATATTTTCCACTGCGAGTATCGGCTCACCTGCAGCTACACGACCGACCAGAGGGACATTAACCATCTCGCGGCGCTGTAAACCAAAGCTGTCATCTATAATTTCTATAGCCCTGTTTTTGGCAGGATCTCTTCTTATGTAGCCCTTTCGCTCCAGTGTCTCGAGATGAGCATGGACGCTGGATGTGGACTTTAAATGTACACCTTCGCAGATATCACGCACTGATGGCGGATAGCCCCTGTTTAAAATCTCACTCTTGATAAACTCCAGTATCTCTTTCTGCTTATCTGAAATCTTTTCTAATGCCATAGTTAAATCCTCCGTCTGAATATTAAAATAATATAATGATATGGGGCAAAAGGAATTTTGCACCCTATGAATGATTGTAAAAATAAAAATTATATTTTAAAAAAAGTATATCATAAAACCAAAGCAAACGCAAACATATATTCCGAAATTTTGTTCGTTTTTCTATTGACAAACGATTGTTCGAGATGTATTATGTAACCACAATAACAACAAACACATGTTCGGAAATACAAGAGGTGGTTTTATGAGAGGAAATACTTTATCAGGTAGAAGAAAAATGTTTGGATGGACTGCTGTTGCATTTATAGCAGCTGTCATTATATTGTGTGGCACTATTCATATTTTTGCCAGTTCTGGTGACAGCAGGCCTTATAACAAGTATTATACCAGCGTCAGGGTTGAGGAGGGCGACACTATCTGGAGCATTGCCGATAGATATATTGCCGACAGTCAGGTGAGCAAAAGAGATTATGTAGATGAAATTTGCAGGCTCAATAGTCTTACAGATGGCAATGTTCGCAGTGGCGATTATATAGTTGTTTCATATTATTCTCAGGATATAAAGTAACGTTTTCTTGCTAAAATTTCCTGTTTCTTATATAATATAGGTTAATTGCAGCGGATTTGGGTTATAGTATCTATAGCTTATCCGTTTTTGAAACAGGAGATTGGATATTTATGTTAAAACTATTTTTTGTTATATTTGCAAATTTTCATAGAGCGCCGTATATTGTTCCCAAAATGAGATATATGGCTGATCATCCGCAGAAATATTCAGAAGCGGAGAGATATGATATGATGCGGCACTGTATAGATTTAATGAATAAATCTGGAAAAATTACAACAGAAGCATATGGTCTTGAGAATCTTCCTGAAACAGGCGGCTATATCATGTATCCCAACCATCAGGGAAAGTATGATTTACTGGGGATTATTACTACACATGACAAGGTACTGTCGTTTGTTATGGATAAGCAGAAGTCGCATACAATGCTTGTCAGGGAATTTGTTGATCTGGTTCAGGCAAAGCGTTTAGAAAAAGATAATCCAAGGCAGGGGCTTACTATAATCAATGAGGTAGCTAAGGATGTGAAAAACGGCAAGAGATACGTCTTGTTTCCGGAGGGTGGCTATAAGTTCAATAATAAGAATAAAGTGCAGGATTTTAAAGCAGGAAGCTTTAAGATTGCATTGAAATCACATGTTCCTATTATTCCGATAGCTCTTATAGATTCATATAAGGTGTTCAACAGCTTTCATTTCGGCCCTGTTACAACGCAGGTTCACTATTTAAAGCCTATTGAGTATGATGAGTACAAGGACATGAAGACGAGGGATATAGCTGCACTGGTCAAGGAGCGTATAGAGGAGAAAATCAAAGAAATACTTGGTTAGAGTCAACTTTGATTATTATATAGTATTATTATGAAAGACAAAGCTTATTACGAAGACGTAAATATAAAAAATGAATTAAAGCTCAGAGATATGATACAGAAGCTTCCGAAGTTCTGTATGGATTTTTTTATCGGAATAGATGCGGATAAGTCCTCAAGAACCAAGATAGCGTATGCATATGATCTACAGACCTTTTTCGAGTACATGAAGAGTGCCAATCCATCGCTTAAGAAATATGATATAAGGGATTACCCTATATCTCTGTTAGATCAGATCAGTCCTTCAGATATTGAGGAATATCTGTTTTATCTAAAGTATTATGAGAAGGATGGCGTCGTACACACCAATGACGAGAGAGGCATTAAGCGAAAGCTTGCATCACTGCGCACTTTTTATAATTTTTATTTCAGGAAAGAGTTTATAGATACCAATCCTGCGAGCAAGGTAACCCTTCCCAAAATACATGAGAAGAATATCATACGTCTTGATACTGATGAGGTCGCACAGCTTCTCGATGAGGTTGAGTCAGGAGACAGTCTGTCCAAGAACCAGCAGCGTTTCCATGAGAAAACAAAGGTTCGTGACCTTGCACTTATGACACTGCTTCTTGGAACAGGTATCCGTGTATCTGAGTGCGTGGGGCTGGATATGGATGATGTAGATTTCAAAAACAACGGAATCAAGGTGCACCGAAAGGGTGGTGCTGATGTGATTGTTTATTTTGGTGATGAGGTACGTGATGCACTTCTTTCGTACTGGGAGGAGAGAAGCATAATTACACCTGCCGAGGGGCATGCTAATGCGCTTTTTCTCTCTTTACAGAGGAAGCGTATATCTGTACGCTCTGTTGAGAATCTGGTAAAAAAGTATTCGAGACTCGTAACAACCGTTAAGAATATTACTCCTCATAAGCTTCGCAGTACATATGGCACCACACTTTATCAGGAAACAGGTGATATCTATCTTGTGGCGGATGTTCTAGGGCACAAGGATGTAAATACCACACGTAAGCATTATGCAGCCCAGGAGGACGGCAGGCGTCGTGCGGCAGCCAGGGTAGTACATCTGAGGGAGGATTGATTATATGTCTGATAATATAATCACAATTACAGATTTTATGGACCCCAATCTGGATGTGTATGCCAGATTGACGGAGAATCAGCTTTTAAACAGAGCCAATCCAAAAGAGGGGATGTTTATAGCTGAAAGTCCAAAGGTGATAGAGAGGGCACTTGATGCGGGATGTGAACCGGTTTCTCTTCTGATGGAGACAAAGCATGTAAATGGCGAGGCAAGAGGCATTATCGAAAGATGTCAGAATATACCTGTATATACTGCGTCATTTGATTTGCTCACAAAGCTGACTGGCTTTGCTTTGACCAGAGGCACACTCTGTGCTATGTACAGGCCGAAGCCAAGGTCCGTCGAAGAGGTGTGCAGGGATGCAAGAAGAGTTGCGGTGCTTGAGGATGTGGTAAATCCAACCAATGTCGGAGCTATATTCAGGTCAGCGGCAGCACTGCATATGGATGCGGTGCTGCTCACTCCTGCCTGCAGCAATCCTTTGTACAGGCGTGCAATCAGGGTTAGTATGGGAACTGTGTTTCAGGTGCCATGGGCATATTTTCCCAAGTACAATGTCGGCAGTGACAACACTTTTTCAGATGCTTCATTGCATGATAAGTGTGATAGCCGTGACCAAAATTGCAGCGACCGAAATAGCAGTGTTTATAAACACAATATTGATGTGCTTCATAAGCTTGGATTTAAGACCTGCGCTATGGCGCTGACTGATGATTCTGTGAGTATAGACGATCCTGTGCTTCGCTCAGAGGAAAGACTTGCAATAGTGCTCGGCACTGAGGGTGATGGTCTTCATGAGCAGACGATAGCCTCCTGCGACTATACTGTAAAAATCCCTATGTCACATGGAGTGGATTCACTAAATGTGGCTGCTGCAAGTGCAGTGGCATTCTGGGAGTTAGCTAAATAGGCTGATGAGAGTGCTTTATATTGTAAATCTTGACAATTTCGTCGGCACTGTTTCTGACTTCAGTTCCTTCACATACACACCCGAGTGGTAAATTGGCATAGTTTGTACCATCACAAAAGGCGTTTTGGCGGCTGCAGTCTGTTTTATCATCTGATATACCGCAGATGTTGGATTTATTGGTATGATACTGTTTAAAGTTTTGCCGGTTGTAGATATTCTGGTCGGTATTATGTGTATTGGCATTATATATCCCTGTATTATTCATGAATAGTCCTCCTGATTGATGCTTGTTTATTTGCTTTTTGTTCATTTGATGTTTTAATTAAATTTTTATTTGCAGCTATACTGAATATGCTGAATAGTTACTGTTATTTTTCATCCTAAGTATGAGTTTAGCATGTGCTGTGAGTAATTATTTTATGTATCTTATTTTTAATTGCGATTTCGGTTAGAGGCTTTTTTAATTAAAATTGTGGCAATCATAAATATAATTTACACCTTTGTACATAATAATGCTGACAGGAGGTGTCTATTAAATGATTCTAACAGAAAAAGAAACAAACGCTATTGAAGATTTAAAAACACAGGAACAGGCATGCATAGAGAAGTATACCAAATACAGTAATCAGGCAAAGGATCCGGTGCTTAAGGAGCTTTTTGAAGAAATAGCAAGGGATGAGCAAAAGCATTTTGACTCTTTGGATCAGGTGATTAAGGGAAAGGTTCCGTCAGTTGACTGCAATGATTCTAAGGGGAAGAATTATAACCCTGCTGCAACATATGATTCGCTTGGCAATTCTGAGGACAAGAAAGCTGACTGTTATCTGGCTACAGACTGTATAGGAACAGAAAAGCTAGTATCCGGCGAGTACAATTCCGATGTATTTGTATTTGGAAATTCGGATATCAGAAAGCTATTGGCAGATATACAGATAGAAGAGCAGAATCACGCTGAGATGCTATGGAAGTACAAAACTGCAAATGGTATGGCATAGGTAAGATATAAAACAATAGAATTTAGTACAAAGTGTAAAACAGGACTGCCTGAATATCGACAGTCCTGTTTTATAGGTTTAGTTGCCTGTTGGAATAAAAGGTCTGATTGCACCTGCAAGCTGAGAAACCGGCATGCTCTGGAGCCATACACGGCCAGGTCCGGTGACAACGGTGTTGAATAATCCTTCACCGCCGAATACCACATTTTTGATACCCGGAACAGTCTGAATTTCGAGCTGGCAGCTTCCTGTCATAGCGGCTAAGTATCCGGTATCAATCACAAGCTGCTGACCGGGTGCAAGCTCGTATTCCTTTATGTGGCCGTCAAATTCTAAAAATGCCAATCCGTTTCCTGACAGACGCTGCATGATAAAGCCCTCACCGCCGAAGAAACCTGCTCCTATTCTTTTTTGGAAAAATACGGACAGCTCAACTCCGGAGGTTGAAGCAAGAAATGCTGATTTCTGGGCAATTATCTCCTGTCCCGGTGCAATCTGGAAGGGTCTGATGCATCCTGGAAAGCATGATGCAAATGCTATCATTCCCGGACCACCCATAGATGTGTAGCGATTTTGGAACATACTCTCACCTGAAAATGCACGGCCAAACATTTTGCCGATGCCTCCATTTGATGTAGTCTCCATCTTCATGTTTGGAGTCATCCATGACATGGCACCTTTTTCGGTAATCATAGTCTCGTTTGCCTCAAGGTTGCAGATCACAACCGGTAATGGCTCTCCCTCAATATTGTAGTTCATAAATATCCTCCTTTACTCAAAAAAATGGTTTGTAAAATTTTATATTTATAATTCTAACACAGTAATACGTCACTTGACAATATAATTCATAAATGTACACGAAAGCTTATAAATGAATACAAATTGCCTAATAAATACACTTTAGGGATTGCGGTGTTTATATGATTTTGACTGAAACTAAGTGGGCAAAGTCACAGACAGACTTGTTTATTTTATAAATATGGTTTAAAATAATATGAATATTGTTGGATAAAAATGGTAGTAAAACTATATGTCATATAAATTGTAACAAAATAATTATATCCAATTTATAACATGTAAATAACATATTTAAGGAGACAAGATAATAATGAGATTTGTAATACAGCGTGTAAACCATGCAAAGTGCACTATAGATGGAAATATAACCGGCAGCATAGAAAAGGGACTGTGCGTTTTGATAGGCATAGCAGAGACAGACACTAAAGAGATTGCTGATAAAATGATCAAAAAGCTTATAAACATGAGAATTTTTGCCGACCAGAATGACAAGACAAATCTTTCGATAAATGATGTAGACGGAAAGCTTTTGCTTATATCGCAGTTTACGCTTTATGCAAATTGTAAGAAAGGCAATCGTCCTTCATTTGTGGAGGCAGGAAGTCCTGATATGGCAAACGAGCTTTATGAATACTGCATCAGCGAGTGTGATAAGGCAGTTCCCGGAGTACAAAGAGGGGTGTTTGGAGCCGATATGAAGATAGAGCTTGAGAATGACGGGCCATTTACGATTGTACTGGATTCGGACAAGCTGTAAAAGATATAAGTATGAAAGGCATTTTTATGGAAAAATCATTAAAAAAAGATATTATAATAAACAGGCTTCCTGTAGTTATATATTTTATCCTGATTTTTGCTGCTTTAATGGTGATGATAAGTGCAGTAGCTCCGATGAGTAATCATGAGCCAAAGACGACGGATACATATTCTGATTTTTCAACAGGATGGTTAAATTGCGAGGAGTCTGAGGCTTCACTAGACCATTTATCCGGCACTACAGTAATCCATCGTACTATAACGGCAGCTGATTGTAATAAAACATTGTTTTTCTTTGCAAAAACTTCAAATATCAAGGTGTTCATAGATGGGGTATGCCAATACAGGAACAATCATTTCTGTTCACAGTTTTTTGGAAAGACACCCGGGGCAATGTCATTAAGTTAAGAATTTTGACATAATTATAAAACACATCATATTTGCAATTGTTTGATAAATATGATGTGTTTTTTTCTTTTGTCTATTTGGCAGCACAACAAAAAGACAGATTGTTTATCTGTCAAAAAAACCTTATAATTATCTATGATTAAGCCACTCTATATAGAAAGCTTACAGATGCCTGGGGTTT